>Ga0247814_10000236_pt1 | contig 49364 bp, 35 predicted proteins | sample UWRJL179409R1_FD_179947 | JGI IMG/M metagenome (GOLD analysis project Ga0247814, IMG submission 179947) | Plant litter microbial communities from Arlington Agricultural Research Station in Wisconsin, United States - UWRJ-L179-409R-1 | ecosystem: Environmental > Terrestrial > Plant litter >... | reverse complement strand
TATTAGAACTGGATATTAACTCCAAAAGTGTATGTCTTTTGTTGAGGATAATACCTACCTATACCATTGGTATTCTCAGGATCTAGATTGATCAGATCGGTAACCGTAAATAAGTTTTGGCCCTGGGCATATACCCTTAAATTATTAGCGCCGATTTTTGAAAGCAACCTATGCTTGATCGTATAAGCAAACTCTACATTTTTTAAGCGTATATAGCTGGAATTTTGAACCCAGAAACTGCTTGTTAAATAGTTATTGCCATTGGTGTTTAAGCTTAAACGTGGGAGCGGGGCATCAGTACGAGCTGGTGTCCATCTGTCTAACCATTCCGCATTTACACGGCCACCATTGTGGAACGCCCAGGCTGCATTTTGAGTAAAGAGTTGTTGAGACTGTGCCGCTCCCTGCAGTAGGAAGTTCAACTCAAAGCCTTTGTAATTTACACCTCCATTTATACCGTAAAGAACTTGTGGTAATGAACCATTTCCTAAATACGTGATGTCCTCATCGTTGATGACACCATCACCATTTACATCCTGATATTTGATATCACCAGGCCCTGTAGTAGTCAGATACGCACTATGTTTTACTGAGGCTGCATAATCTGCTGCATCTTTAAAAATACCTATTGCTTTATAACCATAAATTCCACCGTTCGGTCTTCCTGTAATGCGTCTGTATTCTGGAATGTTAGATGCCTCTGCAGCCTCTATAATTTTGTTTTTTGCATAAGTGAAGTTACCACCAATGAAGTAAGAGAAGTTGTCAGACAACTGATTGCTGTGGTTTAAAATTACCTCTAAACCTTTATTGTCAACGATACCGAAGTTTTCGCTAGGCAAAGCTGCTCCAAAACTCAAAGGAACAGATAACGATCTGGTCGCTAAGATATCTTTTCTTCTTTCCTTAAAAACAGTTACGTCTACGCTCAACATATTTTTAAACAATTTAGCTTCCACACCTGCATCCATTTTAATGGAGGTTTCCCAAGTCAGGTTTTCATTCGCAATTGCACCTGGAGTTAAACCTGTAACGAATGCTCCACCAAAAGGATATACGTTTGGCACGAGGTTGTAACGGTTGTAGTAACCAAAACGACTAGGGATACGATCACTTCCCAATGTTCCGTAAGATCCCTTTAGTTTCAAGAAATCAACAAATTTCACATTTTCCATGAAAGACTCTTTGGTCAACAACCAACCAGCAGAAACTGCAGGGAAATAACCTACTCGTTCTTTTGGTGCGAAGTTTTCCGACTCATCTCTTCTTAAACTCGCTTGGAAAAGGTATTTACCATCAAAATCATAGTTGACACGGAACGCGAAGCTTCGCAAGGCAGTTTTATCTTCACCATCGCTTAATACTTCATTTAGTGCCGGACCGAAGTTCAAAATTTGTAAGGCAGAACTTTCGTAAGAATTTCTAGCTCCGTAAATTCCAGTGCCTTGATTTTGTTTTTGCAATACTAGCGCTAAAGCGGAAATACCGTGTTTTCCAAACCTTCTGTCGTAATTGATATGACCTTGTAACTCGGTACTCTGACCTTCACCATATCCTTTAGAGAGTGATGATTTAGACTCTGCATTGATTGCATAGGTACCATCGTTATTTCTTACGTAAAGCGGTACCCATTGGTTCCAGGTTTTATTATAGTTGAAGTTTTTATCGAAGGCTAAAACACCTTTGATAGACAGGCCTTCTACGCCCGGGATTTGCTGAACTGCTTGAAAGTTGCTCAGCAAGTAATTGGCATTATTTCTATTGTATCCGCTTTCCTCACTAATTAAAGCCAGTGGATTAGGATATACACCTGGTGCAGCTAATAATCCGTTAGAAAACCTTGCAGGTTGCACCGGTGGATTACGCATGGTGTGCTCAAAAATATTATCTACGCTTGCTGGCGGAGATTGTTTGTTTTCAACCCTTCCAGATAAATCAACAGAGATTTTGGTTGTAGAGGTTGCCTGGATATCAACGTTACTTCTAACGTTGTATCTATTGTAGTTTAATGATTTATACAAACCATCTTCGTTGAGATAGCCAAATGAAGTGAAGTATTTGATTTTTTCGCTCCCACCAGAAAGTGACAGGTTGTGCTGTTTTCTTGGTGCTGAACCGCCAAGCACTAAGTCCATCCAGTCTGTGTTCGGGTCTGCATCAGGATTTGATCCATTTCTAAACGATTCTAAACGCTCTAAGGAATATTCCGGTGAAGCTAAAGGATTGTCATTCAATTTAGCTTCGTTAAATAGGGTGGCGTATTCGTAAGCGCCCAAAGCATCCGGTAATCTGGTTACTTTAGAGAAACCATAATTGAAGGAATAGTTCGCGCTCAACTGGCCGTCTTTACCACGTTTAGTAGTAACCAATACGACACCATTTGCACCCTTAACCCCAAAGATTGCGGCAGAAGAGGCATCTTTTAAGATGCTTACGCTCTCAATCTCGTTAGGATCCATCTGCCCGAAATCACGTGCGGAACGAACCACTCCGTCGATTACAAATAGTGGTTCCATGCTACCACCACCAAAAGTTGAGTTACCTCTGATGAAGATTTGAGTACCATCAGCACCTGGCTCTCCAGAAGGTTGTTTCGTAATCACCCCTGGTGTACGACCTGCTAAGGCATTACTTAAATCGCCAACAGGAGTTTGTACCAACTGCTTGTTATTTACAGTAGCTACAGAACCGGTTACATTACTTCTTTTCTGCGTACCAAAACCTACCACAACAACTTCGTTTAAGCTGTTATTGCTATCGTCCATTACAATGTTAACTGTTTCAGATTTGGTAACGATAATTTCCTGGCTGGTCATCCCGGTATAGGAGAATACCAGGGTTGATCCTGCTTTCGGTACGGCGATGGAATATTCCCCATCAGCGGTGGTTGAAACACCTGTGGTTGTTCCCTTAACTAGTACCGAAACACCCGGAATTCCTTGGCCTGTTTTATCCTTAACCACTCCAGAAACGGTAATGCTTTGAGCAAATACCTCTGTCGCGGTGAGCGAACAAATCAGTAATACGATTAATAGTCGAATTTTTTTCATATTCATATTTGGCTTTAATTATAAAATAGTAAGTAGCTGCTTATTTTGTCACAAAACGCATGGTATGCACGGTCTCGTTTACTTTTCCTGAACGCAATACCATGGCATTCGCGGTGATAGAAATAATACGGTAATTGTTAGAAGAAACATCGGTTACACCAATGAATCTCGACGGTGGCGTATTTGGGATCGTTATAGTAGCCAAGCCTGCACCTTCTACGGTTGTACTGAATGTAAAAGCAGATTCATAAGATCTATCACTACCACAGTTGTAGCTAGGCTCTACGTTTCCACCGTTAAAGGTTGCGCCCGCAGCATTATAGACTACTTTAAACGCATTATTAGCAAATGAGAAGGTATAACTGTCGTCCAGTTGACAAGTCGCCAATGATCCACCTCCAAAATACTCAGCCGGATTTTCTTCCCTACCCACAATAACCGGTGCAGATGAACTGCCATCCAATTTCCAGGCATGGGCAACTAATAATTTAAAATTTTCATTGTTTAAAGTTGGTGTAAAATCATCCTGATCAATCACTACTGGCTGTGTAGAGATGTCATATCCACCCTCACCATAGGCGTATAATTTTACATTGTAGGTTCCCTTGGAGATGTAATAAGCTTCAATAGAAGAACCACCAGATTTTAAGCCTTCATTTAGGCCGAAATCCCACTGGTAACGATAAGCATTCTGGGAAGTGCTCTCTAAAAGATAGGTGTTTAGTTTACCCTGTACTTTGGTAACGGTAAAAGAGGCCTTTGCAGGGGTCCCTAGTTTGCCAGTGTAATCTTCTTCTTTACAGCCGGAACTGAACAGAATAAAGAAGGCTACCAGCGGAAGACAATATTGCCTTACAAATAACTTGTAGTTCATATGATTTATAATTTGGTTAATAGATTGATGCAAAAATATCTGTAAAGCTGGTACACTTCCAAATTTTCAGCCCCTACAAAACTACATCAAAACCGCTTAAAATAACGCAGCAAGCTAGCTTAGGCCTACTACACCAAAGATTCGAAAGATTTTCCCTACTTTTATTTCGTTAATGAAAAGCCAAATATTTTTTATACTCTTATTTTCTCTAAGCTCCTTAGGTTTTGCCCAAAATCCAATAGGAATGCCAGACATCGTAAATTACGACAATACTACCTATAGTGCGGGAACGCACAACTGGGATATCCAACAAGATCGCAGCGGTATAATCTACTTTGCTAATGATGAAGGACTGCTTACATTTGATGGCAGTCGATGGAAAATATATCCATTACCCAACAAGACCATTGTACGGTCTATCACAATTGGTTTTGACAATAAAATATATGCCGGCGGTCAGGGCGACTTCGGTTTTTTCTCTCCAAACAAAAACGGGAAGCTGTTTTTTACCAGCCTGAGAGAAAAAATACCCAAACTACATAGGTCATTCGCCGATATATGGAATGTGCACAGCGTTGGCAACGCCATCTACTTTCGTGCGGAAAACAACATTTTTAAATGGCAAGACGGAAAAGTCACTGTTTTAGAAACCAAAACCAAGTGGCTATACATGGGAATGGCCAACAATACCATTATCGCTCAGGAGAAAGATAAAGGACTATTAACGCTTTCAGGAGGTAAATGGTTACCGCTATTGACTGATCCCATTCCTAACGGTTTTATGGTGAGTTCCATTTCACAATTTGGAAAAGATACTATTTTGATCAGTTCTTTTGCACATGGCTTACATCTCATCACAGGTGGACGAATTGCTCCGGTGAAGGCTGCATCAAATATTTCAAACATCAGCAGTGCCCGTAGAATAGATGATCATTCCATCGCTATAGCCACACTTTACAATGGCTGTTACCTGATGGATATCCGCGGTAATTCAGTATATCATCTTTCTAAAGGCTCCGGATTGCAGAATAATTCGATCATCAGTCTATTTAAAGACAGCAATAGCAATATCTGGCTGGGTCTTTCGGATGGAATCAGCTTTGTTGCTAACAACAATGCCATCAAACATATCAATCCGGCGATCTTCGACAATGCAGCAGGCCACACGGCGATCATTCACAACAACACGTTTTATGCAGGGCTATCGAATGGTTTTTATCGGCTTCCTTTAACTGGTGCGACAGATATCAGTACGACCCAAAATAATTTTACTCCGGTACCCAATGCTTACGGACAGGCTTGGGGGGTAAATATCATTAATGGAAAGTTACTTTTATCCAGGCACGATGGTGCTTTTGAATTGACTGACAAAGGAATCCGGCCTATTTCTACTGCGCAAGGTTATTGGAATTTCCTAAGCTATAATCCGACAGATACCGCCAAACCTATGGTACTTGCCGGCAACTATAATGGTGTTTCCATTTTAAGGTATACAAATAATGAGTTTAGTGTAGCTGGGAATATCGCCAGTTTCAGCGAGTCTTCCCGTTTTGTTGTCGCCGACAGAAAGAATAACGTTTGGGTTTCTCATCCTTACAAAGGGGTGTATAGAATTGCGTTGGAGCATATGCATACCAAAAGTGTGACGCTTTATACGAATAAAAAAGGCTTACCCTCCACCTTCAATAACCACATTTACCAGGTTAAAAATAGAATTGTGGTCGGTACCGAGAAAGGTGTTTATGCGTACAATGCAGACAAAGACAGTTTTGAACTTTCAAGCTATTTTGCGCCGATTTTTGGCAAAAGGTATGTGAGATACCTAAAAGAAGATACTCAGGGGAATATCTGGTTTATTGAAGATAAAAAACTTGGTGTGGCACGGTATAACGGTGAAACGTATAAACTACTTTACATTCCAGAGCTAAATGGCAAAACTTTAGGAGGATTCGAGCACATCTATTGTGTGGACAAGAACAATGTGTTTATAGGTGCTCAAAAGGGGTTCTATCATATTAATTACGAGAAATACTTAGCTAATGCGGGCAGACAGCAAGTGCGGATCAATTTGGTTAGAGCTTTCGGGAAATCAGATATTGCGTTGTTTGGTGGTTACTTCGGCGACGTTAATGAAAATGCGGAACAGAAGGAAGTACCCAAAGTTAAGCATGGCTGGAATTCATTTCACTTCGAATATTCCTCGACTGTTAATAGAAACAAGGAAAATACTTTCTATAGTTGTTACTTAAGAGGCTTTGATGAGCATTGGTCGGCGCTTGACAAGAAGACCGAAAAGGACTATACCAATTTACCTGCAGGTCATTATACCTTCATGGTAAAAACACGGGATAACCTTGGCAACGAATCGCCGGTCGCTACTTATGAGTTTGATATTCTGCCGCCATGGTACCAAAGCATCGTAGCCTATCTGGTGTATGGTTTAATTTTCGCAGGTATCGTTTACCTGGTTTACAAAAGGCAACAAAGAAAAATCATCAGCCAACAAATTGCATTTCAAAAAGAACAGGAGCACATTAAATATATGCACCAATTGGAGTTAGATAAGTCCGAAAAGGAGATCATCAATCTTAAAAATGAAAAGCTGGAACTTGAACTTGACACAAAGAATTCTGAATTGGCATCTAACACTATGCACTTGGTGCAAAAAGCAGATATGATGTCCAAGATTAAGAATGAGTTATTTAAGCTTAAGAATGAACTTAAAGATGATACCCAGGCTGCCGACTTCAACAAAATCATCCGGCTACTTGATGCCGAAGAAAAATCTGATGACAGTTGGGAACAGTTTTCCGTTCATTTCGATAAAGTGCATGTAGACTTTATCAAACATTTGAAAGACAAGTTTCCTTCGATCACCACCAATGAGTTGCGCTTATCTGCCTATCTTAAAATGAACCTTTCCACAAAAGAAATAGCTACACTAATGAAAATATCGCCCAGGGGTGTCGAAATCGGGAGGTACAGGCTACGTAAGAAACTGAATATTGCAAGTAACGTGAATTTGTTTGAATTCTTTAATGCGGTATAAGAACTTTAAATAAAGGAGACATCTATAGTCTTGCATCAGATTAGTCTTGCATGGACAATTCTATAATGAGTCCAACTCAATTCGGTACGCACTGCGTTCCAAATTGGAAAGCCGTTCTTCTTATCGAAAAACGGCTTTTGCTCTGTGGGCCCAACTGGGTGCTTCTCGAACCATTTCTTATCTGATTTAGGTTTAATCAATGATTTGGCAGATAAAGTGTCATTCGATTTCAAATGATTAAAACAAACTACCTATCTTAGATTTAATACTAAATTCAATTTCTAAATAATGGAATCTATTCCAATTCAAATTATTGAGCTTCTAAATTACAGTTATTCAATTGCAAAAGCTCTTCTTTTAGAACAGGATGAGTTCTATCCATTTGGAGTAAGTATAGATTATGAAGGGAATATCAATCAGAGACTGATCCACGATGGTGATGACTTTCCGCTTAGTAACGTACTTATTGACATTATTCAAAGAGATTTCGATGATAAACTTATACATAGAAGTATATCTGCATATTCGATAATTTATGATGCAAGAATTAAAAACGATATATATCCCGAAGGTATTAATGTGGTGGTAGCAAAAGTTAAAGGCATTAATGATGACTCCGTAGAAGTATATTATTTACCTTACAAAAACATTGATGGTGATTTACAGTACTTGGAACCATGGGGAGAAAATAAATAGAACATACTTAAAAGCTTTGATTTTTTTATGCTTTTTGCCTCGCATGAGTTACAATTTCAGTGATTTGCTTAAAAGAGTACTTGATTTTCTAATCCTCCCATGTTAAAGAATTTCATCTACTCAAAATTATGCAGAATAACTTTAATAAACCCACACAAGACATCAGCTCAAGAGCTGAAACGGCTTTAAAATAAAGCAAAAAAGCCGCTCTTCTCATCGAAAAACGGCTTTTGCTCTGTGGGCCATGATGGGCTCGAACCATCGACCAAAAGATTATGAGTCTTCTACTCTAACCAGCTGAGCTAATGGCCCTGAAAAATCTATTAGATTTTGCGATTGCAATGTTACATATTTGTATCGAATTATGGAAACAGTTTCAGCACAAAAAATAAAAAACATTATTTTCGATTATGGCAACGTTATCTTCGAAATAGACTTCAAAAAGGCCCAAAATGCTCTAGCACAATTAGGTATCCCCGATATAGAATCTTTCTTTGGCCACAAAGGTCATGCAGAGCTTTTTTCTCAGTTGGAAACCGGATCCATTACCCCGGCAGAGTTTCGTACTGGAATCAGAAATGCAGCCAGCAATCCAGACCTAACCGATGAGCAAATCGATGAGGCCTGGAACAGTATCTTCGTCGGAGTTCCACCCACCGTGCACGACACGCTCTTAGAAATGAAAGGCAACTATCGAACTTTTCTGTTGAGTAATACCAATGAGATCCACTACAATTACTTCCTGGATTACCTGAAGCAGGAGTATGGTATAGACAACAACGATCATCTCTTTGAAAAAGCCTACTACTCACAGCTCATGTTTTTAAGAAAGCCTCATGTTGAGATATTCCAACGGGTATTGGAGGAGAATAACCTCAATCCTGAGGAGACACTGTTTATCGACGATAGTCCCCAACATCTCGTTGGAGCTGCTCACGCAGGTATGCATACCTTATTGATGGATAGAAAACCAGCAGAACTCAGACAGTTCCTGATCGATCATAAGCTGCTTTAGGGATTCAAAATAAACCGCCACCTAACCAGGTTATTCCTGGCTTTTTTTCTATTTTCACGGTTTAACACAACACATGAAGCGTCTATACTCCACCTTCCTGCTTGTGCTGCCTTTATGGCTCACGAGTCCGGTAACTAACCAAAAAACCAGCCATCAACAGGAACAACAATTCACCAATCCTGTACTGCCATCTGGTGCTGATCCCTGGAGTATTTACAAAGATGGTTTTTACTATTACACGCAGACGACAGGCAACAGACTGGAGATTTGGAAGACGAAGAATATAATCGACCTCAAAACAGCAGAACGGAAGGTCATCTGGCGACCGCCTTCAGGACAATCCTATTCTAAAGACATTTGGGCGCCTGAGCTCCATTTCCTCCGGGGTAAATGGTATATGTATTTCGCCGCTGATAATGGAGACAATGTAGACCATAGGATGTATGTGGTAGAAAACTCATCGCCGGATCCTATGAAAGGGGAGTGGGTGTTCAAAGGGAAGGTTAATGATCCTGATAACAAATGGGCGATCGACGGCACGGTATTCGAACATAAGAAGCAACTTTATATGCTATGGGCCGGCTGGGAAGGGGATAAAAACGGACAGCAAAATATCTATATTGCAAAGATGTCTAATCCATGGACCATCACCGGAGCGCGCCACCGCTTGTCTTCTCCTGAGCTGGATTGGGAAAAGGTAGGCTCCTTCCAAAACCCTTACGTGAGTGTGAATGAAGGCCCCCAAATCCTGTTTAACAAAGGAAAAATATTCCTGATCTATTCTGCGAGTGGGTGCTGGACGGATGCTTATAATCTGGGGATGCTCACCTTCAAAGGAAAAGACCTCTTGGACCCCAAAGCCTGGGTGAAGAAAAAGACCCCCGTATTTAGTAAATCAATTGAAAACGGTGTCTATGCACCAGGGCATAATTCCTTTTTCAAATCTGCAGATGGTAAAGAAGATTGGATCCTATATCATGCGAACGACAACCCTGGTCAGGGATGCGGTAAATTCAGATCGCCCAGAATACAACGTTTTACCTGGAACAAAGATGGCTCTCCGAATTTCGGAACGCCCGTAAGCCTAAAGCAATCAATGATTGCCCCCAACTGATTAGAAAATAAAGTAGCGTTTTAACAGTTCTTCCAGCTCTTTCGGAAAGAGGGGTTTCTTCAATAGTTTAATGACTAATGGATTGGCCTCCGCTTTCTTAATATCTCCGAAATCCAGGGTAGAAGAGAGGATAGCAATCAGGCATTTTTCTGCAACTGATGCAGGGAACTTCTTAAAAACATCTAAAAACTCAAACCCGTCCATTTCGGGCATCTGAATGTCTAGTAATATAAAATCAGGAAGCGCATCCACCTGGTCAACATGTTTGTTTAGATAGGAGAGGGCCTCCTCAGCAGATTGGCACAACATGATTTCGCTAAAAAGACCGGATAAGGTGATGATTTTTGAATTGATTTTCAGGTCAATATCATTGTCATCAATTAACATTACTTTTCTGTACTTACTTGACATTTGGGATCGTTATTTTAAAAGTAGTACCTTCCGAAGTATTGGAGTTTACGGAGATTTTACCATTTATCTTATTTAAGGCTTCTTTAACAATGAACAAACCAAGCCCACTTCCCTGGTTGGTTTTGATTTTAAAGAATTGCGTGAATATCTTCTCCAAATGCTCATTTAGAATACCCATTCCGTTATCGCTAATGGTGATTTCTGCCATGCTTGACGTAACCTGAATCTGAATGTCAACATGTTTGTTGGCCTCATCTTCTTTCTGATATTTAATAGCATTTGAGATCAGGTTTCCAAGAATAACCTCAATTCTGAAAGCATCGCCAAAAAAAGGAACGTCTTGATTGATATCAGTCTGGAAGTACGTTTCTTTATCCGTGTACGAGTAAAGTTCAATAAGGGAAGGCACTAAAGCCTTGAAATCAATCTCCGTATGTGCCGATACATCTTTGCTATTCTTATAATACTGAAGGGTCTTCTGTACATAATAATCCAACTTATTGGCACAAGTCTCAATGAGTCCCCAATATTCTCCACTGGAGTTATATAGACCCTCCATTTTAACCAGATTGACAATACCCATTGCAGATACCAGGGGTGCCCTGAGCTCATGAGAAATGCTGTAAATAAACCTGTTCAGTTCATCATTCGTTTTCTCCAGTTCAGCGATTTTATTTCTTAAATCAATCTTCGTTTTATAGGCATCGTAAGCATTTTTGATAGAGTTGTGCAGTTCCAGGTCATTCCATGGTTTGGTAATGTACCTGTAGATGTCGCCATGATTAATGGCATCTGCCAGCGCCTCAATATCCGTATAACCAGTCAACAAAATCCTGATCGGATCAGGGTAAGTATGGATAATGCTCTTGAAAAACTCAACACCTGTAGTCTGGGGCATTTTCTGATCTGCAATGATCACATGAACAGAAATGTTCTCCAATATCTTGAGACCTTCCGCTGCAGAGTTCGCTGTATAGATTTCATACTGCCGCCTAAATCCAGCCTTGAAAGCATGAAGATTGTTCTCTTCATCATCAATATACAGTACCCTTACCGTTGTTGCATTCATTCTGTGTGTTACTTAGAGTTTACAGGCAATGTAATAATAAATTCGGTACCCTGATTTAATTTTGTAACAACATCTATGTTACCGTGGTGATTCTCAATAATCCGAAATACAATCGACAATCCAAGTCCCGTTCCTTCGCCCACATCTTTAGTAGTAAAGAAGGGTTCAAATATCTTTTGCTTCACTTCCTCCGGCATTCCTGTTCCAGAATCTTTGATGCTAATCTTCACCTCATTGCCTTCCTGCCAGGTTTTGATTGACAACACACCTTCCTGATCTCTTGGTTCTTTCGATTTAATCGCATGAATCGCATTGGTAATTAAGTTCATAAATACCTGATTAATCTTGCCCGGTAAGCATTCCACCAACGGAAGCTCTCCAAAATCTTTCTCCACTTTCAGATGATCAGGAAAAGTATTCTTAACCAATACCAGTGTAGAAGCAATACCCTCGTTTAAGTCTACTGGCTTGGTGTCATTCTCATCAAGGCGACTAAAGTTTTTTAAACTTCTAATGATTTCCGCAGTTCTCCGCGCCCCCTCACCGATCCCGGAGAGCAATGATTTAATTTCTTCTCTAACGAAAACAATGTCTATCTGCTTTTTAAAGGACTCAATCTTCGCAAGCTGAGGTTTTAAATCTGCTTCAGGATCAATGCTTTCGTACATATGGATCACAGTGTCCAGATCAAGAATATCAAGCTCCAATGGTTTGATGTTGGAGGTCACGAAGTTGATTGGATTGTTAATCTCATGCGCAATACCTGCCGTAAGCTGACCAAGACCGGCCATCTTTTCCGAGTCCACCAACTGACTTTGCGCTTCCTTTAAATCAGTCAGCGTGCTGTTCAGTGCTTGATTACTTTTTATCAACTCCTCAGTTCTTTCTATAACTTTTTGCTCCAAAACGATATTCTGCTCCAGTACAATTCGTTCGTTTTCCTTCAGTGCACTTAACGTGGCCAACTGGGATACTTCTTTTTCTTTTTTATAGACGTTAATCTTGTCCGCAAGCGCAAAAGAAAGCAGGATAACTTCCAGCATGGATCCAATCGTTATGGAATAGTTGGTGAAGTTATTATAAGGTAGTACCGCAAACTCTTTTAGTACATAGATGAAAATGCCGGCCAACAGAGGAATCCAGGCTAGCAGAAAGAACTTCGCAGGCCTGTAATCTTTTCGTACTGCACTAATTGAAACATATAAAATAAATACAGACACTACGCCTGCAAAGAGTTGCAAAATGGTGTAGGAATAACCGAAGTTGCCAACGATGGTTAAAATTATCGCAATTGCGTATACGACATAAAAGAATATAAAAGCTTTGCTGGCAACGGGCAACAGGGTTTTTATGTTTAAAAATTTGCGGGCGAATTCTAATCCTGTGATATTTACCAGCGCAGTTAAAATGAAGAATGCCCGCGTTGCGATAAAAGGACTATCAGGCCAGAGGTATTGAAAAGTATAGCCCTCAATAGTAGCCTGGGTGAGTCCCACAACAAGGATATAAACAACATAGTACAGGTAAATGGAATCATTTACCGTGAAGTAAATAAAAAAGTTATAAAAAAACATCACCGCAATAATTCCGAAGAAAATACCGAAAAGCAAGTTGGAGAAAAGGGTGTTGCTAATCGCTAAGGGACGTGTGGCTAAAGTCACAGGGAGTTGTAGCTTTTGAGCAGAAATAATTTTGAAGTAATAGGTTTCTGTAGTACCCGTTGGAATGGCCAGGTCATACATATACTTATGAAAATTCAACATCCTGTTGGCAAAGGGCAGCTCTTGCCCCGAATGATTCACCAGATATTTTCCATTCTTCGGATAATAAAAATCAATGCGAAAAAAGGGAGATTGGTCAAATTCAAGAATAAGGTTGTTTTCCGCATTCTTATTGGTAACCTGTATTTTTAACCAAACAGGGGCTTTTTGAACGCCCAAATCAGGTACCTCTTTATCAAATTTTTTAAATTGATTACTTACCTTAATATCAGATAATTGGACATTATTAAGCGTGTCGATATAATAGCCCATAAACTGACCTATATTCTTTGACTCGTCTTTTGGCGAAAAAATGACTTGCGCATTTGATGCCACTGTCGAAAAACAAACCAACAGGAAAGTAAAAACAATGTTGAGGATTGCGAAAGAGTTTTTCATAAATTATAACGCAATAAAGTTATTTGTGATCACAAGATCATAATGAATGTGCACCTCGCGTTTCCTATGTTTCTCCACACGTTCAATATTAGGTGTTTGTACCAATTCTTGGATTGCTTGATATTCACTCGGACTCGCCTTCGAAAGCACCTGAACATCTTTTAAGACCATAAATGTAGCAACCAGATCAAGTTTTGGGTAATAAAAGGTACCGTTCTTTCCGACAACAGATTCGATCTCGTACCCAACATCTTTAGCCATCTGTACCGTATAAGGCGCGCAAAGGGCAAATAAGGAGTTCAAGCCGATCTGTACAGAAGCTACAACAGCGGCCCGTGTTAGAAAGACCGCACCAATTCCCATTCCTGCCACTTCTCTGGAGTTCCAGAGCCCGCAGATTTCTCCCGTACCGGCAGCAATGTATTCGTCAATTATTGAAGGAACAGTCGGATCCAAAGTTTTAGTTGCCTCTTCCATAGGTAACCTTGACTCAGCGGTCGCCACATGCACTCTCGCTCCGCCTAAAACCCGGCCATTCTCTGTATCAAACACCGTGAGCACATACACATTCGGATTATACATCCAGGTATCAGTAGACGAAGTAACCTTCATAATACCGATATTTTCCAAAACATGCCTGTGTCCCGCTAAAAACTTCTGACAGGATTCTAAGTCGTCAACCGCTTTGAATAGTTTAATTCGAATCACTGGTTCCTAGCTGTTTAAATAATAAAATGATGATTCAATAGATCGTCTCAATGACTTCACTGGAGGCTCGCTGGCTTTAGCTAACCTAAATATAAATACAGCCTGTCTACCTTCAAGTTCCGGAACCAGTGCCGCAAACTTTTGTCGGACCTCAATAAATTGTTCTTTGTAGTACTCGTCCATACCTTCTCCGGCTCCATGATCCAGTCGGGCGAGCATAAACACAAGTTGTGCGATGGGCTGAAAAGATATCCCCATCAAGTTGGCTTCAATCCAAATCCTTTCCACTGCTCTGCCTCCCTTTAAGAAATCCATCACGGAATACTGGGGCATAGAAATTATCCCCAATGCTGATGACGCGGCGACTGATTTTTGCACGCTTTTCTTGAAAGCATGACCTCCATTCAATTCCCTAACCATGGCTATCGCCTCAGCGTCTTTTGCGATATGTAGTGCGGCGACTTCAGATGCTGTTGCCCCAAGCGTTCTGGTATCTAAACCATCGCGTTTTGATTCATTTTCTTCGATAGTCCACCTCAGTTCATTGGTGAAAGTATCATAATGGCCTCTGGGGTGGATTATTCTGAGCATCTCAGTCGTAGCCAACAGTTCACCCAGTTCACTCATCACTTTTTCGTCGGTAACAAAGTGTAATTTCGCACCTTCATAAGAACTGATTGATTGTTGTAGACTATTGTACATATGTTCTTCCAAAAGTTCCCGTTTACCGAGCGTTCTATTTGTCAGCCTCAATCCGATTCCTTTCTCCAGCTCACTAGGCATCAGCTTAGGGATCGCTTCAAAATTCACTGTGGCTACCAATTCCCGATTCGGTTCTTGCGGGAAATAGGCTAAACGTATACCGAAGCCTAGCGCCGCAGATTTGATGGAGATGTTTTCTATCACGGCGCCAATGGCAAGATAAGAGCCCAGGTGATTAAAATCCAGTAGCGAGTGGGAGAAATGTGCGTCATGGAATATATACAACGTATTGTCTTTATAAATAAATTTCCAAGCCTGAGCGTTTCCTCCTGAAGGCGCAAGGGTTCCGGCAGTAACAATTTCCGTAATTATGTTTTGATCTAATAAGATGCCTGGGTTTTCCCGCTGAGCTCCCTGGGAAATAAGGTTCAACATCCTTTCAGGTGTCAATTCAGCAGGAGGGAGGTAATCAGGTAAGATCTGCGCTAGCGCTTTCGGACTTTTATCTCCAACCAACAGGTCTAAATCTACATAATACCTGCCTGAATCTCTGAATTGATCCAGTAGTATTCTTCTTGATACGTCTGTTGTTAAGGCTCCGCCAAGAACGACAGAAGAGGCCAATTGTGGCCAGGTGTTTATGGAAGACTCTACCTCGATCATCGAAGATTTAAGACGTGTCGAAATGCTATCCGCCCCAACCATTTTTAATATATGCGGTATTTTCTGCTCGTTAGTCAGGTTTTTAATGTTGTCAGGGTTCAAAGTTCCTACATAACCATGAAGTACAGGTCGATCAGGTTCCAGGTCGAATCGCTCTACGTCAAGCATCCCTCTGTCGTTGGTGTCCATGACAACGGGTACCTGGAGCTCGCGGGCTTTAAACCTACTCTCAATTTTAATGTCCAGACCATCACAAACCTCTATGAAAAGGTCTAATGTTCCCCCCTCCGTAAAAAATTGATCCATATTGTCCTTGTTCAGGCCCTCAGAGAATAAAACCACGTTAATATAAGGATCAATCTCAGCGATTTCTCTGGCTGCAATGATGGTTTTTTGAATGCCTAAATTGTGTACACCTGTGCGTAATCGATTTAGATTGCTTAACTCAGCGGTATCAAAATCAGCCAACCTCAGCTCTCCGCAAGTCCGCTCCATGGCTAGCGTTAACGCTATCGATTGCCCCACAGATAGTCCTACAATTCCTATCTTTTTTTTACTTAAAGTTCTTTGCTCTTCCTTTGTAATCTTGTTTTGGTTCCTATTGGTACGAACTTGGATAAATTCCTCTTCATCAAGTAAGTGCACCAATGAGTTGCTCCACGGATAATAGACCCATACGCCATAATCCTCCGCCGCCATGCCATTCAAGTGTGCCGTCCTCAGTGAAACCAATTCATCTGAAGTTAGTCTTCTTGAAGGATGTTGACACTTTATAAATTCGTCCAACTGAGATGCGATTTGGTCATAAACCTTTAGTCCAGGGGTCGTTGATAAAATTTCTTGCAATGCAAATCTTTCTTCCTGATGATGTTTTCTAAAAAAAAGGGGTTTAAAGTAGGGGGAGGGTGGTATAGCCTGATTAGTAGGTTTTAACATAAATAATATTACTTTAAGCATCAAACGTATGGTATTTGACGAAACAAAAATAGCTATATTTAATATATTATAACTGTCTGGCTGGTTATTAATCGCTTTTGTTTAATTTTGATCTTGAATGGCAAACCTACCTATTAATATTCTCTACGTGGATGACGAAGTCCACAATCTCAAAGCTTTTCAGGCTACTTTTAGAAGATCATTTACTATTTTTCTGGCCGAGTCTGCTGAAGAAGCATTGGTCATTTTAAAACAGGAGGACATACATATCATTATAACGGATCAGCGTATGCCAGTTATGACTGGTATAGAGTTTCTGGAATCCATTTTAACAGATTTTCCCGATCCGATTCGTTTTTTATTAACTGGCTATTCTGATCTAAACGCCGTAATTGATGCCATAAATATTGGTCAGGTATACCTTTACGCGACTAAGCCCTGGTCAGAGGAAGAATTGAAAAATAATATCATTCGAGCTTTCGAAGTGTTCTCCCTAAGAAAACAAAATAAGTTATTGATAGAGCAGCTTTCCGTTGTAAATGGACAATTGGAGTTTATGTTAACACAAAAGTTACTGTCATAATTACCTAATAAATACCTGTAAATAATTTTTTTTAGCACTCAAAGTATACCTTTGACAAATGATCAGGGAAGCATCAATAAATGTTTTATACGTAGATGACGAAGTTCATAACCTGAACGCATTCAAGGCTAGTTTCAGGAGGCTCTTTAATATATTTGTCGCGGAGTCGGCGGTGGAGGGGCGGAGAGTTCTCGAAACAGAAGATATCCAGGTCATTATAACCGATCAAAGAATGCCGGTCACTACCGGTATCGAATTTCTCGAATCTATCATACCAGATTTCCCGGAACCCATTAGAATTTTGCTTACTGGATATGCAGATATCAATGCGGTAATTGATGCCATTAACAGGGGGCAGGTGTATAAGTATGTTCAGAAGCCATGGATGGAAGACGACCTTCGCATCAATATTGAAAAAGCTTTTGAAATCTACACCTTGAGGAAGGAAAACCGAGAACTCACAGAAAACTTGCTCCTTGCAAATAAACAACTTGAATTTCTCCTAAGACAAGATTCTCCACTCCATTAATTTTCCTGTACTTAGTGCTATGGTTCGAACAAATAAAGATTGGAATGCAGGTGCTAAAAATTTACTGGATTTCAAATTTAGGTAGGATCATTTGAAACTCCGGGCCTTCATATTCGCAATTGGTTTACTGCTGTCTGCGGCTTCCTATGCTCAGCAAAGGCCTCAATACACACAATATATCTTTAATAATTATCTCTTGAATCCTGCGTTAAGCGGGATGGAGAATTATACGGACTTAAGATTCGGTTATCGTAAACAATGGACAGGAATTCAGGATGCGCCTCAAACTTCTTTCGTTTCTGCAAACTTCAGTCTCGGCGATCAATACTTGTGGCGAAATGCCTTATCAATGCCCGATAAAGGTGACAACCCAATGAGTAGAAACTACACGCAAAACTATACCTCTTCGCCAGCCCACCATGGGTTGGGGGTAATTGCAGTGCTAGATGATGTAGGTCCGCTTTCACGTCTGGATGCCAGCATAACCTATGCCTACCACTTACAGGTCAACAACTCGCTTAATTTCTCCGTAGGAGTGGCGGCCGGGATTTCCAGGATAGGTCTGGACAGGAGTAAGCTTACCTTCGAAGATTCCACTACTGATCCCGCCATACAAAGTACCCTGGTTGGTCAGACTAAACCTGATCTGGGCCTAGGCGTTTGGCTTTATGGAGCCAATTTTTTTGCCGGCGCATCGGTACAACAGCTCCTGCCACAGAAATTGATATTTACCGTAAGCCCAACAGCATACAGTACTGGTAAAGAGGTTCCACACTTATTTTTAACTACAGGATACCGTTTTTTTGTGGCAGAAGATATCGCAATGACACCCTCTGTGATGGTCAAGCAGGTAAGTCCGACACCGATTTCCATAGATGCCAATTTGAAAATTGCTTTTAAAGACAGGCTTTGGCTAGGTGGAAGTTATCGCAAAAACGATTCGTTTTCTGCTATTGCCGGGGTGAACATCAACAAAACTTTTAACCTAACCTACTCTTACGATTTCACCACCTCGCAACTCAATACCGTAAGTAACGGCAGTCACGAGATCGTTCTCGGTATACAATTGAACAATGTATACGAGGTAATGAGCAGTATGAAAATGTGGTAACTTAGTTTAAAATAGAGGGTTGATTTACAGTTCCTTACGTAAGCGTGCTACCGGAATGTTCATTTGCTCTCTGTATTTGGCCACAGTTCTCCTGGCGATGTTGTAACCCCGTTCTTTCAAGATATCTGTTAGCTTCTCATCGGCCAAAGGCTTACGTTTGTCCTCGTTACCAATGCAATCCTCCAGAATCTTTTTCACCTCTTTATTGGATACTTCTTCACCGCTTTCGGTTTGAATCGCCTCAGAAAAGAACGATTTCAGCAAAAACGTTCCGAACTCAGTTTGAACATATTTAGAGTTGGCAACCCTTGACACTGTAGAGATATCCATGTCAATCTTATCTGCAATGTCTTTCAAGATCATCGGTCTCATTTTGCGTTCATCACCCGTTAGCAAATACTCGTATTGGTATTGCATAATGGCGTTCATCGTCTTCAGCAAGGTTTGTTGTCTCTGTTTAATCGCATCGATAAACCATTTTGCAGAATCCAATTTCTGTTTCACAAACTGTACTGCCTCTTTTAGCTTTTTATCTTTAGTAGCAGCTTTATCGTAGTGGTCAAACATGTCGATGTACGAACGGCTGACCCTTAATTCAGGTGCATTTTTAGAGTTCAAAGTCAAAATCAACACGCCATCGTTGTTGGAAACGTGGAAATCCGGGATGATTTGAAGCTGTTTGGTAGTCACCTGATTGGAATCTCCAGGTTTAGGGTTTAACCTTAAAATCTCAGCGATGATTTCTTTCAAATCTTCGCTATTCAATCCTAAAGATTTTTCTAACTTATCGTAATGTTTACGTGTAAATTCATCTAAATGATGCTCAACGATCTCAATCGCTTTTAAAATGATCAGGTTATTGGGATCTTTTCTTTTCAATTGAAGTGTCAAACACTCTTGCAAATCTCTGGCTGCAATCCCAGGAGGATCGAAGCTTTGGATCACTTTTAGCATTTCCAATACATCCTCTTCCTCGACCATTACGTTTTGAGAAAAGGCAAGGTCGTCAATCATAGAAGTGATGGGTCTGCGGAGGTAACCATCATCGTCCAAGCTACCAATGATTTGTTTTCCGACAATGAAATCATGATCAGATAACGGCACAAGGTCTAATTGCTCCTGAAGACTTTCAAAAAAAGTACTCTCAATAGCTATTGGAGTCTCTTTTTTCTCTTCGTCATCGTCGCCATTATTGTAAGAGGTGCTATAGTCGTTCGTATTGTCGTCCTGCAAATAATCATCTACATTGAACTCATCTGTATTCTCTTCTTTGGTACTGGGATCGTACTCTTCGGGAGTGTCGTTTAAATCGTCATACTCACTTTTTGGCTCCTCAGCGATCATTAAACTTGGATCTTCTAAAGCCGGATTTTCTTCTAACTCTTCTTTAATACGGGTATCTAGTGCGACAGTTGGTACCTGCAACAACTTTATAAATTGTATTTGCTGCGGTGATAACTTCTGAAGTAATTTTTGTTGTAAGTGTTGTTTAAGCATAAGAAGATGAAGCGGTATTTTGATACCCGTTCCAAAAATAGGTATTTTCGGGAACATAAAGCAATATCGCTATGATTATGTTTTTGTCGGATAAAGATCGCTTTTAGAAAGGTCAGGCCCTTAGGCGGGTGCTGACCTGGGTCGGGTTGTAGTTTGGCTGTCGCCGCCCTGCCGCTGCCCTGCTTCCGCGGTGAGTCCGCCTTTTGCCTAGAGAAAAGGCGGACTCACTGTGGACTCATGGTGCAATCATGGTGGACTCACCCAAACCACGACTAAACCCTGTCCTTATTCTTGTCCGAACTAAAGTCAATGAAGTAAAATAGGGCAGGATGGTAAAATATTATTGTCTTTTCGATTCTACAGGGGAGAAAACGAAGTTAGTCAACCTTCCTTTAAATCAGTACATTAACCATTTAATGTAAAAAATAAAAAGTATTTATACGACCAAACCTATATACTTTATATATTTGCTTTATGAATACAGCGAATCCTACCTATTATTATACGTGCATGTGTTGCATGAACCCATAAGGTCAGGAGCAGATTAAAACAAAACTTTGAGCTTCAAAAGTCGCCAGGCGGAGAAGCTTTTTTTACATAAGACCAAACTTAGATGCAGAGCTTTAGAACAGAGTTAGAGAATCCTATTGTCGAAAAAGATATCATTGATCTTGAGAAAAAGATCAGATTATTTCGTGAAGGTAAGATCCATGATGAGAAATTTAGAAGTCTTAGGTTAGCCCGTGGGGTATACGGCCAACGCCAGCCAGGGGTTCAGATGGTGCGCATAAAGCTGCCATTTGGTAAAGTGACTTTTAAACAGCTGCTCCGCATTGCAGATGTATCTGATGAGTATGGAAGCGGTAATCTTCACCTGACAACCAGACAAGATATCCAAATTCACTATGTAAGTCTGGACAGAACGCCCCAGCTTTGGGAAGAATTGGAGCGTGATGACATTACCTTAAGAGAAGCTTGCGGTAACACCGTTAGAAATGTCACCTCTTCTCCGGATTCTGGCATCAACCCGAATGAAGTGTTTGATGTTTCGCCCTATGCACATGCTTTCTTTACTTATTTTCTAAGAAATCCGATCTGTCAAGAAATGGGCAGAAAGATCAAGTTCTCTTTTTCATCCGATGAGAGAGATACAGCCTACAGTTATATCCATGATCTTGGTTTCATTCCAAAAATCAACGAACAAGGTGAGCGTGGTTTTAAGGTGATGATGGCAGGTGGACTTGGCGCACAGCCTTTTCTAGCGTCGCCAATTTTTGATTTTCTTCATGAAGACCAGATTATCCCTTATGCGGAATCATTGTTAAGGGTATTTGATCGCTATGGAGAAAGAACGAATAGGAACAAAGCAAGACTAAAGTACCTGGTGCAAAAATTAGGTCTTGATGAAGTTTTGAGATTAGTAGAAGAAGAACGCATCGCAAATAAATCTAAGTCATTTAAGATCGATAGAGATACGGTTCCTGCACCGAATTTGCCGGAAGCAATCAGCCATCCTGTTTTGGATGAGGTGATTAATTCAGCTGCATATAAGCATTGGCGTGCTACAAACGCGGTACCTCAAAAACAAGAGGGTTTCTTCGGGGTCTACATCAAAGTATCTAAAGGCGACATTAAAACTGAACTTGCCCGTGAATTGGTGGACGCCATCAGACCGTTTGTAGCTGATGAAATCCGCATCACTCAAAATCAAGGCTTGTTGTTAAAATTTGTTAGAGAAGATGCTTTGCCATCTTTGTTTGCTGCCTTAAATCCCCTTGGCTTTGCCGTTCCGGGATTTGATAGCATCGCAGATGTGACTACTTGTCCGGGTACAGATACTTGTAACCTGGGTATCTCAAACAGTATGTCGCTTTCTGTGGCTTTGGAAGACGTGATTTACGAAGAATATCCGGAGTTGATTTATGATAAAGATCTTAAGATTAAGATCAGTGGTTGTATGAATTCATGCGGACAACATGGTTTGGCGCACATCGGCTTTCATGGTAGTTCTGTAAAGGCCAACGGGAAAGTTGTACCTGCTGTTCAAGTGATGCTTGGCGGTGGAACGGTCGGAAACGGGGAAGGCAGAGTTGCAGAACGTGTAATTAAAGCGCCTTCCAAACGTGCTACAGATGTGTTGAGAACATTGCTCAATGACTACGCTGGCGTAGCAGAAGAAAAAGAGAGCTTCCATAGTTATTACGATAGACAGGGTAAGGATTATTTCTACCAGTTGTTAAAGCCATTGGCTGATTTAACCAACCTGAAAGATGAGGAATACGTAGATTGGGGTCATGAGGAGACTTTTGTTACCGCAATCGGTGTAGGTGAATGTGCGGGTGTGGTGATAGATTTAGTGGCTACTTTGCTATTAGAAGGTTTTGAGAAATTGGAATGGGCAGAGGCTTCTTACGAAGCTGGAGCCTGGTCTGACGCCATCTACCATGCGTATGCTGTTTTTGTAAGTAGCGCGAAAGCGATGCTGTTAGATAAAGGCGTGAGCAGCAGCACCCAGATTGGTGTGATCCGTGAGTTTGATTTGAACTATGTGGATACTGGTGATTTTACTTTACCAAGTTCCTTCAATGAATTGGTACTGCAGATCAACAAACATGAGCCAACAGAAGAGTTTGCTACAGCTTATTTAGCTGCAGTGAGGGATTTCATCGCTCAGATCAAAACTAAAAAATCGCTGTAACGCCTTAAAGAAAAGAGCAACATGATTACTAAAAATATAAATACTAAAGAGCCGAGAATTACCTTGGTTGGGGCTGGTCCCGGTGATCCTGAATTGATCACGATGAGGGGTGCCAATGCCTTAAAAACCGCTGACGTAGTGTTGTATGACGCGTTGGTAAATGAAGGCGTATTGGATTACGCCAATCCTGAAGCCATAAAAGTTTATGTAGGTAAAAGATCGGGAGAGCATTCTTTCGGTCAGGATGCCATCAACAAGCTGATGATTGACTACGCGTTGAATTTCGGCCATGTGGTGCGATTGAAAGGCGGAGATCCCTTTGTTTTCGGAAGAGGCTATGAAGAATTAGATTTCGCGGCAGGTTACAGCATCCCCGTAACGGTAGTTCCGGGTTTGTCGAGTTCGATTTCTGTTCCGGGCTTGCAGCAAATTCCTGTAACGCACAGGGGTTTGAGTGAGAGTTTCTGGGTGGTAACCGGTACTACGGCCAACGGCCAAATTTCCAATGATTTATATGAAGCTTCCCGCTCAAAAGCAACTGTAGTAGTGTTAATGGGATTAGGTAAATTGAAAGAGATCGTTAAACTATTCCAGAATGAAGGTAAAGGATTGTTACCTGTTGCCGCCATTCAGAGTGGTTCAACAGATAACGAGAAATTGGGTGTTGGTGTAGTAGACACCATCGTTGAGGTGGTTGAAGAAAAAGGAATTCAAGCTCCGGCATTGTTGATATTTGGTGAGGTAGTTTCATTACATCCTTCGTTCCAGCCGATCAGAGACTTTTACCAAGCCTTAAAAGAAGAGTTATAGTGTCAATGGAAGGCAATCAGTTATTTCCTGTCTTCATTAAATTGGATACCATTCATACCTTGCTCATTGGGGCAGGACCGATTGGTTTAGAGAAGTTAACCGCTATATTGGACAATAGTCCGGGTGCGCGGGTGACTGTCATTGCTTCAGTAGTTTCTTCGGAATTGAGAGAGAAGGCTGGGTCTTTTGAAGGGGTTCAGGTTTTTGAAAAACCATTTGAGCCTTCAGATTTGGAGGGTATTGATCTCGTAATTGCTGCGACTAACAATGCGGTATTGAACGAGGAGGTAAAACTGTTGGCGAAGTCGCGCAACCTACTGGCAAACTTTGCGGATAAGCCCGAGCTTTGTAGTTTCTACCTGGGTTCCGTAGTTAAAAAGGGAGACCTGAAGATTGCGATATCAACCAATGGCAAATCGCCTACCATTGCAAAACGTTTAAAAGAAGTTTTGACTGATAGTTTACCGAATGAGTTAAACGATACCTTGCAGCAAATGCAGGCGTTAAGAAATACGTTGAAGGGCGATTTTACTTCAAAAGTTATAAGGCTGAATGAAGTTACTGCTTCGTTGGTGAAACAATCCAGTTCATCGCCTGTGAATCCGGAGATTGTGGGTTCCAAAGACAATCGGGTAAGTTTAAAATGGCTGATTTGGTTGGCAGTCGTATTTTCGTTTGCTATTGTGATTACTGCATTTTGGAATAAGGAGCCTGAATTTCAGGCTTTCGTACAGAACATCAACCCAATATTTTATTGGTTCTTATTGGGTGGATTTATCTTCTCCATGATAGATGGTGCGATAGGAATGTCGTACGGGGTTACCTCCACTTCGTTTTCTTTGGCCATGGGTGTTCCACCTGCTTCCGCGAGTATGGGCGTGCATTTGTCAGAGATATTGAGCAACGGGATTGCCGGATGGATGCATTATCGTTTTGGAAACGTCAACTGGAAATTATTTAAGCTATTATTGATTCCAGGGATTCTGGGCGCTGTTACAGGTGCGTATTTATTGTCTTCCTTGGAGCATTATAGCAATTACACCAAGCCATTCGTATCGCTGTACACGCTTATTTTAGGTGGGGTGATTTTATCGAAAGCATTAAAACCAAAGGCTAAAGGCAGACATGAGGGGGGTAAGATTAAAAAGATTTCCTTGCTTGGTGCATTTGGGGGCTTCATTGACGCCGTTGGTGGTGGAGGATGGGGTTCCATTGTGCTTTCCAGCCTAATTGCCGGGGGCAGAAGTCCGCGTTTCTCCTTGGGTACTGTTAAAATCACACGTTTTTTTATCGCCCTGATGAGTTCTTTGACTTTCATTACTATGCTGAATGGCAAACATTGGGAAGCTGTAGCCGGCTTAGTGATCGGAAGTGCTTTGGCATCTCCGATAGCGGCGAAAGTCTCCAATAAAATATCTGCGAAAGCAATTATGTTATCAGTCGGTGTGATCGTGATATTAGTCAGCTTACGCAGTATCGTTAACTTTATAATTAAATAGGCCTGATCATGAAAGAACATTTTTCAGCCATAGCAGACAGAATAAAGGATCTTGATCCGGTAGCTGCCTTGAGGTATTTTGCGGAAGAATATGCAGGAAAAATTGTTTTCTCTACCAGCTTCGGTTGGGAAGATCAAGTGATTACGCATATGATCTTCGCAAATGATATCCCGATTAAGGTTTTTACGCTGGAAACAGGAAGGTTATTTCCGGAAACTTATTATGTTTGGAACAGAACACTGGATATTTACAAAAAGCCTATTGTTGCTTACCATCCAGATGCAGAATTATTGCAGGATTTGGTGAGTGCAAAAGGTCCGAATAGCTTTTATGAATCTGTAGACAATAGAAAGCAATGCTGCTACATCCGTAAAATGGAACCTTTGAAACGTGCGTTAACAGGCAATAGTTTTTGGGTTACAGGGATCAGATCGGAGCAATCTGTTAACAGGCATGACATGTCTAATTTGGAGTGGGATGAGCAAAACCAGATGATAAAATTCCACCCGATCTTTGATTGGTCGCTGGATGATTTGAAGGAATACATTAAGAAGAACAATATAGTTTACAATACTTTGCACGACAAAGGCTTCCCTAGTATAGGATGCGCCCCATGTACGCGGGCAGTGGCTCCGGGAGAAGATTTCAGGGCCGGAAGATGGTGGTGGGAAGACCAGTCGAAAAAGGAATGTGGTTTACATGCCACAACGTAATTGCGAAAAGAAACATGAGTAAGTATAATTTAGATTATTTAGACGAATTAGAGGCCGAGGCCATCCACATTTTACGTGAGGTGGCAGGGCAATTTGAAAAGCCTGCACTGCTTTTTTCTGGTGGTAAGGACTCTATTACTTTGGTTAGATTGGCAGAGAAAGCATTCAGGCCCGGTAAATTCCCTTTTCCATTGGTACACATTGACACTGGTCACAATTTCGAAGAGACAATTACCTACAGAGATCAAATGATCGAGCGCATTGGCGAAAAGCTGATCGTGGGTCATGTTCAGGAGTCGATCGATCAGGGTAAGGTGGTGGAACAGACCGGTAAAAATGCCAGCAGAAATGCTTTGCAAACGGTTACCCTTTTGGATACCATCGCCCTGCATGGTTTCGATGCCTGTATTGGTGGTGCGAGAAGAGATGAAGAGAAAGCGAGAGCTAAGGAAAGAATCTTCTCTGTACGTGATGAATTTGGTCAGTGGGATCCTAAAAGACAGCGCCCGGAGCTTTGGAACATCTATAACGGAAAGATCCACAAAGGAGAAAACGTACGTGTGTTCCCGATCAGTAACTGGACTGAACTGGATGTTTGGAACTATATCAAGAGAGAAAACATTGATTTGCCAACGATTTATTTTGCACACAACAGAGATGTGATCACGAGAAATGGTCAGCTGATGGCAGCTTCTCCATTCTTAAATATGGATGCAGAAGATGTGGTAGAGCATAAAAAAGTGAGGTTCCGTACGGTTGGCGATATGAGCTGCACTGCTGCGGTAGAATCAGATGCTGATCAGTTGGATGATATCATCGCTGAGATCAGTGCTTCAAAAATAAGTGAACGTGGTGCCCGCATGGACGATAAAGTATCGGAAGCTGCTATGGAAGACCGGAAAAAAGGAGGATATTTCTAATGAATTTACTAAAGTTTTTTACAGCTGGAAGTGTTGATGACGGTAAGAGTACGCTCATCGGCAGGTTGTTATATGATACCGATTCTATACTTGCCGATCAACTGGAAGCATTGCAACAGTCGAACCGCAAGAACGACGACGGTACAATTGATCTGGCCATTTTAACGGATGGCTTACGTGCCGAAAGAGAACAGGGAATTACGATAGATGTGGCTTACAAGTACTTTCAAACAGAGAAACGCAAGTTTATCATTGCTGATACCCCGGGCCACATTCAATATACCCGTAACATGGTTACTGGTGCTTCTACCGCTAAGCTGGCAATCATTTTGATCGACTCCAGAAATGGAGTAGTGGAGCAAACCATCCGACATTCTTATCTCGTTTCATTACTTGGTATCGAACATGTTGTCGTGTGTTTAAACAAGATGGACATGGTGGACTACAGTGAAACGGTTTTCAATACCATCGTCGAGAAATACACCACATTGGCGGCAGATCTGGGCTTGAAAGATGTCACCTTTATTCCTGTTAGTGCTTTAAAAGGCGATAACGTGGTGAACGAATCGGAGAATATGCCATGGTACACTGGAACAAGCTTGCTTCATTTCCTGGAAACAGTAGATGTGGAAGTTGGTCCGGATTATAACCTTGCCCGCATGCCGGTGCAGTGGGTAGTTAGGCCGCAAACGGATGAACTACATGATTACAGGGGTTACGCTGGCCGTGTGCTAAGCGGTGCTTTTAGTGTGAATGATAAGGTAACGGTGTTGCCATCGGGAAATACCTCTGTTATTGAGCGTATCGAGATCTTTGATCAGCGACCTCAGGAGGTACATGCCGGTCAGTCGGTGACCCTTCATTTGCGCGATAACATTGACATTAGCAGGGGAGATGTGTTGGTAAATTCAGACCACCTTCCACAAAGCTCGCAATTGATCGAAGCGGATGTGTGTTGGATGGATGCTAGGCCGCTTGATGAAAGCATTACCTATTTATTGCAACACAACAGTAAGATCACGAAATGTAAGATCCGCGAGATTGTGTACAAAGTAGATATCAACACGCTTGAAAAACAAGATGCTTACGATTTCAAATTGAATGATATTGGTCGTGTAATTATCAAAACAGCAGATTCGCTGCCGTTTGATTTTTATACGGACAACAAGGCAAACGGCGCTGCGATATTGATTGATAGTCGTACCAATTTAACGGCTGCGGCATTGATGTTCAGAGCAGTTGCAGATTAATAAACATTAAGAAATACCTAGTTATAGGTATTTCTCAATGTTTAAATTATGTTATTTTTGATAGAAAATAATAACATATATGAAAAATTTAAAATTAACCTCGTTTCTGTTGATTCTCCTTGCTTTCGCATCTTGTAAGAAAGACAAAGTCGAAGACAATCCATCTAAGGCCATTGTGGGTAAATGGTATCTTAAAAAAGTAATTGAGACTGCCTACACGGGCGACGTCAAGAAAGAAGAAACTCCATCTACCGATTTCGGACCTAAAGATTATTTGGAATTTAAAGCAGATGGATCTGGTAATATTAGTGAGGATGGTGATGTAGATGCTTTTTCTTATAAAATACTAGGTAACAATAAACTGCAACTGATTTATGAAGGCGACACCGAAGAGGATTCTGCCATCAACATCACTAAGCTCACTGAGACTGATCTTGTGCTCTTTGTTGACCAATCGGAAACCTATCAAGACGTTAAATACAGGTATACGTCAGAATTGACTTTGAAGAAGTAAGGTAGTTTAGGCTCCAGCAGCGGTAACGCTGCTGGAGTTTATTAGTTATTGCGTTTGCAGGTAGGGGGTTATTTGCGAGATACCGGGGTTTCTGTTTGATTTTTCGAGGTACCGGCCTTCGCCGGCATGACGGGGCGTGGTATGACGTGGGGGATGGCATGGCGGGGCGTGTAGCATGACGCGCTGTGTGAGCCCCTTTCTCTTCCGAGGTACCGGCCTTCGCCGGCATGACGGGGGCTGGCATGACGGCATGTGCACACCTTTCTCTTCCACCTTCCCCTTCCCCCTTTTTCCCTCCAAAATAATCCAAACATCATTTCATAAACTTTGTTTTTCCATCCTGTGGCCGATTGGGCATAGTGGAGAGACCTAGGAACCATTTGCGCTTCTTCAGCGCAATTTGTTCCAGTCTCGCAACATGCCCAATCGGCCAACAAACTCCACAAAACAAAATTTAAATTATTTGTTGGACTTGTTTACTTTCTTCTTATTTTGACTAACTCTTAAAACCTTTAAATTAATCGACACAAATCCATGGAAATTATACACCTCAGTGCAGAATGTTATCCTATTGCTAAAGTAGGGGGATTGGGAGATGTAGTTGGTGCCTTACCGAAATATCAAAACAAGATCGGACATGTAGCAAAGGTGGTGATGCCTGCTTATGATACAAAGTTCCTCAGAGAGAATGAGTTTGAAGTGGTGTATGACGGCTGGGGAAAGCTGGGCTTCCAGAATTTCCCGGTGAGGATCTTCCGTGAGAAAACCAATAAGTTGGGCTTTGATCTGTTTCTGGTGCACATTGCAGGGTTGATGGACAGACCGAATGTCTATGGTTATAAAGATGATACGGAGCGGTTTCTAGCTTATCAAATTGCCGTGCTCGACTGGATTGCTCAATGGGAACACCGCCCTGATGTGATCCATTGTCACGATCACCATACCGGACTGGTTCCTTTCATGACGGCTTATTGCAATCAATATCGCCACTTAAAACAGATCCCAACAATTTTAACGATTCACAATGCGCAATATCAAGGTCAGTTTGGCTGGGATAAATTGCATTATCTGCCTGCATTTGACGTCTGGAAAACGGGAATGTTGGAGTGGAAAGGAGCTATTAATCCATTGGCTTCTGCGATAAAATGTGCTTGGAGAGTAACCACAGTATCACCAAGTTATCTGGATGAGATCAGTCATAAAGCAAACGGTTTAGAGGCACTATTTGCGCAGGAGCGCGGCAAATCTACCGGGATCTTAAACGGGATAGACAACGAGGTATGGAACCCGGCAGCAGATCCGATGCTGGAAAAACAATTTAATGTTAGAACGGTAGATAGCGGAAAAAAAGCAAACAAAGAGGCATTGTGCCGTGTTTTTAACCTGGATGCGAGCAAACCATTGTTCACTTTCATAGGCAGACTTGTTGGAGAGAAAGGCGCCGATCTTTTACCTGAAATATTTTACAATGCATTGCGACAGTTTAAGGGCGAGATGAACGTGCTGGTTTTGGGATCGGGAGATCCTGATGTAGAAAACTGGTTGAACGGACTGAAGGATATATTCCCTGGAAACTACAATGCTTACATCGGTTACAATGAGCAATTGTCTCACCAGATCTATGCAGGGGCAGATTTTCTGCTGATGCCGAGTAGGGTTGAGCCATGCGGGTTGAATCAGATGTATGCCTTAAGGTACGGAACAATTCCAGTCGTTAGGAGAATTGGAGGGTTAAAGGATACGGTGATTGATATAGGAGATGGAGGGTTTGGAGTTTGTCATGATCAAACAAGTGTCTGGGATGTAGGGCATGCGATTAGCAGATCAATGGAATTATACGCTGATAAAAAGAAAGTAAAAGAAATCCGTAAGATTATGATGAACATTGATCATTCCTGGGATAGAGCGGCACAAGAATATATAAATCTGTACCAAATATAAACGACAAAATAAAGATGACTGAAAAAGTATTAGGTGTAATTCTTGGCGGTGGCCAGGGCTCCAGGTTAGCTCCACTTACACAAACGAGATCAAAACCGGCGGTACCAATCGCAGGGAAATATCGCTTGGTTGACATTCCAATTTCAAACTGTTTGAATTCAGGCATACACCGTATGTTCGTACTGACGCAGTTTAACTCGGCGTCACTCAACAAGCACATTAAAAACACCTACCATTTTAGTCATTTCAGCGATGCTTTTGTCGACATCCTGGCTGCAGAACAGACACCGGAAAACCCGACATGGTTTCAGGGAACTGCGGATGCGGTGCGACAAACGATGCACCACTTGTTGAATCATGAGTTCGAGTATGTATTGATCCTTTCAGGTGATCAATTGTACCAGATGGACTTCAATGAAATGGTTGATGCACACATTGCTGCTGGGGTACAGATGACTTTGGCTACCATTCCAGTGAATGCGAAAGACGCGCCTGACTTCGGTATTTTAAAGGCAAACGAGCAAAATATCATTACGTCGTTTATAGAAAAGCCTAAAACCAATCTGGAAGACTGGACTTCAGATACTGGTCCGGAAATGCATGAAGAAGGTCGCGATTACCTGGCATCTATGGGTATCTACATCTTCAACAGGGATCTTCTAATTAAGATCTTCGCTGAGAATGCAGACGAGAAGGATTTCGGTAAGGAAATTATCCCAAGAATGCTGAACACGTATGATGTGTTGAGTTTCCAATATGAAGGCTATTGGACCGATATAGGTAACATCTCTTCTTTCTTTGAAGCAAATTTAGGCCTGACGGATGATATCCCCAAATTCAATTTGTTTGACCATCACCATAGCATTTTTACGAGAGCAAGGATGTTGCCTCCTTCGAAGATTTTGGGTACTACCTTAGACAAAACCATTATCGCAGAAGGGTGTATTTTACAGGCGGAAAGCATTAAACATGCAGTAATTGGAATACGCTCCCGCATTGGTGTGGGTACACACATCCAAAGCTGCTACATTATGGGTAGTGATAAATATCAAACGCTCGAGGAGATTCAGGAAGATAAAGATAATGGTAAGCCGATGATTGGTATTGGGGATAATTGTACGATTACCAATGCAATCGTTGACAAGAACAGCCGTATTGGAAACGATGTGACCATCAATGGTGGAGATCATCTGGAAGACGGAGATTTCGATTTGTATACGGTTAAAGATGGTATCGTGGTTGTCAAAAAAGGAGCAACCATTCCAGACGGCACGCAGATCTCGTAATTAGTTATACTTTTTCGTAACTAGTTATACTTGAAAACCAACGAAAAGGTTGTCTTTTCAAAAGGTACGGAAGCAACCTCCAAGCTTCCATAATGCATCTTCATAATGTTTCGGGTAATGGTTAAGCCAATACCCGAACCATTTTTCCTGGTCGTGAAAAACGGCACGAAGATTTTCTCAATCAAATCCGATGTAACCCCTTTACCATTATCGCTGACCTCCAAATAAAGCTTATTAACTTCTAGTCGGTAAGCAATTTCTATGACGCCCTGATCAACATCCTGCAAAGCATAAATGCTATTGGTAACCAGGTTAATCAATGCCTGCTCCACCAGCTTTAAGTCGATGTTCAAGCTTATTTTTGAGGAAGTTTGTTCTACCTTGAGGTTGATGTTCTTTCCCTGAGCAAAAGGCTGCATCAGGATTTTAATGTGCTTGAGTATTTCTCCGATGGTATGATAGGCGAGTACCGGGGTGGGTAGTTCAGCAATCAGACGATAGTCTTTGACGAAATCCAACAGGCCTTCAGATCTCCTTTTAATCGTCTGGATTGCTGGTTTCAAATCCTCCAAATCTTCGTAGGTTAAGGCAGATTTATCCTGAATCATCGTATTGACCGTGTCGGATAATGAGCTGATCGGTGTAATGGAGTTTAAGATCTCATGTGAGATGACACCGATCAATCTATTCCAGGCTTCAGACTCTTTTTGCTCAATCTCATCCTTGATATTTTGAAAGGAGATGATGGTATAGTTGTTTTGATAAAGGTTTAGTGGAATGATTTCCGTGGAAAGTTGAATGAGCTTGTCTTGAATTTTAATCTCTATAAATTTCTTTCCACCGGATTTAATGCCTGCTATTTCATTGGAGAATTGAGGAAGGTGTTGAGCCAACCGATGCCAGTATTTGTAAGCAGGAATATTTAGTAAGCCAACTGCGGCCTGATTGATCAGAACGATTTCCTTACGATCCGCTTCCTCCTCTGTGTCTTTAATTACGATTACACCTACTGGAACCTGCTCTAATATTGTTTTGATGAGCAAAAACATCGAGTCCTTCTCTAACTGAATGTTTTTATGGACCTGTATAATGTCATTGAAAGACTCATATAACTCAGGAAAACTGCCGTTGGTCACCTTATTCCGAAAATTCAGCGTACTGTCTCTTGTTTTAACCGCAAGAATGAATCGTTTGATGTCTTCCCTAATCTGATCAATGTAATGGTACAAACTAACCAGCGCGCCAATCAATACGATCGCTACGCCGATGATGGTGAAGAATAACGTAGTTCGCTCAATCAGGTTATAGAGCAAAATAGCCAGGAGGTTGATGACCAATAGGCGGAACAGGAGGCGATAGGTAAACCTTTGATAGAACATTACAACTCGAACTTTTCAATTCTACGATACAAAGCCGCACGGGTTAAGCCTAAGTCTGCCGCTGCTCTGGAGATATTTCCCTTGTGTTTATCGATCGCTTTCTGGACCATCAATTTCTCCATCTCCTCCAAGCCTAGGTTATTCGCAGAGATGAGGTTGCTACCGAATTTCTGTGGCGACAGTTGAAGGTCGTTGGTGGTAATTTCTGTTCCGTCAGACATAATTACAGCACGTTCAATCACATGTTGCAGCTCCCGAATGTTACCCGGCCATTGATAGCTGAGCAAGGCTGCCTGGGCTTTATCATTGATATTTGAAATGGTCTTATGATACTTATTGCTAAAGGTGCTCAAGAAATGGTTTGCCAGTAGGATGATGTCGTCTCCACGATTGCATAGGCTGGGAAGCATCAGTTCCACGGTATTAATTCTAAAAAGCAAATCCTGTCTGAAGGTGCCCTTAGCTACCATCTCATTGAGTGGCATATTTGTAGCAGTGATTAACCGAACGTTTATTTTGCGTTCTTTACTCTCCCCAAGCCTGTTTATGGTTCTGTTTTGGATCACACTTAGCAGCTTGGATTGGAGTGCGAGCGACAAATTGCCGATTTCGTCAAGGAATATAGTTCCGCCTTCTGCCATCTCGAACCTTCCAGGCTTATCTTCTTTGGCATCTGTGAAAGCACCTTTTGCATAACCGAATAATTCGCTTTCGAACAGGTTTTCATTCAATGAACCTAAGTCGACATGCATAAACACCTGATTTTTGCGGGTAGAGAGTTTGTGAAGTTCGTAAGCAAAGACTTGTTTACCTGTTCCATTTTCTCCCAGGATCAATACATTCGCATCCGTCGGACCCACCTTCACCAGAATGTTTTGAAGGTGTTTGATGGGCTCGGAAACACCTATAATATTCTCAAATTGTCGATTAAGGTCCTTCTGTAAAGAAGAATGGATTTTCTCGAGCTTGTTCACTTTCTTGTTAGATTGGCGCAGTTTGGAGGCGGAAGAGAGTGTGGCAAATAACTTCTCATTTTCCCAGGGTTTAAGGATAAAGTCTGTTGCCCCCTTCTTAATGGCTTGAACAGCCAGCTCCACATTTCCGTAGGCAGTCATGAGGATAACCACATGGTCTTTGTCGATCGATAGGATATGTTCCAGCCAATACAGTCCTTCTCTACCGTCGCTAACCCCTTTTTGATAGTTCATATCGAGTAAGATGATGTCAATTTCGTTGCGACTTAATAGCACATTGATCTCTTTGGGTGATTTACAGGTGATGACTTGTGTAAATTGTTGCTTTAGAAAAAGCCTGGCACTCAGTAAGATATCTTCATCATCATCTATCACTAATACGGTAGCATCTATCATGGTTAGGCGGTTTTGACGGTTGATTGGTGGAATTAACATTTCAAAAATAGTAAAAGTGTTCGTTGCTGCACATCAACTGTTCGTTTTTGAACAGCTAAACTTAGTTATAAAATTTAAGTAATTGTTTTTCAAGACGTTAATTGCATTTTCCGTGTTGGCATACTGTTGGCTTTGGTGGAATTGTATTTCAAAAGAGAGATGGATAAGAAAATCGAACGTAAGAGATTTAATAAAAAAACGATACTAATCACCTTAGGCGTGGTTCTTTTTGCGGGCTTGGTGGGTTATGGCTACAGCCTTTCTTTAAACAAGGTTTATAAAGCAGATGCAGATAAAGTAACCATTAGTCCCGTGATTTTCGGTGACTTTGAAGATGTAGTTTTGCTAAACGCGAGTGTAGTTCCATTGACTTCAGTAATCATCAGCTCACCGGAAGGAGGAACTGTTGCAGAGATCTTTACAGAGAATGGTGCCAGCGTAGTTAAAGGTACACCCTTGCTAAGAATCACCAATCCGAATGCACTTTCAAGCTATACCTCCAGCGAAACCGGTATCACTGAGCAGATCAATCAGCTTAGAAAGTTAAGGTTGGATTTGGAGCAAAACCAGCGGGTAATGAGTCAGGATATGATGGATATCGAAAACAGCCTGAGAACAGCAACACGAAAATACAAAGTAGATAGCACGCTATACTCCAAAAAAGTAATCACTACACAAGAATTCGCGGCTTCCAGTCAGGATTACGAATACTACCAGGGGCGTAAAAAGATTCTGAGAGAGGCGGTCAGACAGGAGAACCAAAGCAGGATCATGCAGTTGAAACAGATTGATATTTCTATTGGAAGGATGAATGAAAGTTTGGAGACCATCCGTCAGAATATTGAGAACATGACTATTAAGGCTCCTGTAGCGGGGCGTTTGTCCTCCTATGATCCCATCATCGGCAAATCTTACAATGTAAATGAGATGCTCGGAAAGATTGATGTGATGCAAGGTTACAAGTTGCAGGCTGGAGTTGATGAATATTACATTAACCGGGTAAAGGAGGGGCAGACTGCCAACTGCGAGTTCAATGGTAAAACTTATCAATTGAGTGTTAAGAAAGTGATACCGGAGGTGACTGCCGGACAGTTTCAAATCGAGCTGACCTTTGAGGGACAATCACCACTGGAGCTACGCAGGGGGTTATCGTTGCAGGTAAAATTGACTTTATCGGATAACAGCAAATCGTTGCTGGTTAGTCAGGGACAGTTTTTTCAAAGCACGGGGGGGTCATGGGTTTTTGTACTGAAAGATGGTAAGGCGACTAGAAGAAATGTGAAGATCGGCCGTAAAAACTACCTGTATTATGAAATACTTGACGGACTTCAAAAAGGAGAGCAGGTGATCACATCTTCTTATGATCAGTTCAATCAATACGATATTATCGAAATCAATAACTAGGCATAACTAAAAATATAACCATGATAAGAATTGAAAATCTGGAAAAAGTTTACAAGACAGAAGAAATAGAAACCACGGCATTAAATGGCATTAAACTGCACGTAGCGGCTGGAGAGTTTGTTTCCATAATGGGGCCATCAGGCTGTGGAAAGTCCACCTTATTAAATGTGATGGGGCTTTTGGACAAACCTGAAAGCGGTAGCTACAAGTTTCTGGAGACAGAGCTTTTGAAGTTGACGGATAGAGAACGGGCAAATTTCAGAAAGCAAAATATGGGATTTGTCTTTCAAAACTTTAACCTGATTGATGAGCTTACCGTATTCGAAAACATCGAACTGCCCTTGATCTATAATAAGGTTCCGTCTGCAGACAGAAAGCGACTGGTGAATGAAATTATTGAAAGAATGAATATTGTGAACAGGAGCGGCCATTTTCCTCAGCAATTGTCAGGTGGTCAGCAGCAACGTGTAGCCGTAGCACGTGCGCTGGTTACCAAACCTAAATTGGTATTGGCAGATGAGCCTACCGGAAACCTGGACAGCTCTCATGGTAACGAGGTAATGGAGTTGCTTTGCGAACTCAATGAGACAGGTACAACGATCGTCATGGTAACGCACTCTTCACATGATGCAAGTTTCTCTAACCGCATTATTAACCTGAAGGACGGACACGTCATCTCAGAAAAGATTAACAAAAGTCGTACAGAAGAACTGATTTAAACTTGTAAACCCACCAGACAAATGTTTAGACTCAACTTAAAAATAGCGTTACGAAATCTTTGGAGGAACAAAGGATTTACCCTGATCAACTTAGGTGGATTGGCTATTGGCCTTGCCAGTTGCATGATTTTGCTATTGTATGTTGCTTATGAATGGAGTTATGATAAGCAATTTACAAATAGTGATAAGACCTATGTCGTTTATCAAAGTTCAGTAGCCAATGGAAAAACTTTTAGCTGGGCCTGGACGCCAAATGTAATGGCTGCAGAGGTTGCATCAAATGTGCCTGGCGTAAAATATGCGTCTCATTCTAGCTATCCGAACTCCAATCTAATTAGCCATGGAGAAAAAAAGATTACCAGTCGGACTGTATTTGCCGATCCTTTCTTTTTGAAGATTTTGGATTATAAATTCATCAGCGGCAATCCGGAAGCTGTCTTAAAAAATATGAACAGCATCATTCTGACTAAATCTTTCGCAAGAAAGCTTTTCGGAAATGAAGACCCCATAAATAAAACTGTTAAACTGGAGAATGAAGATGTTTTAAAAGTGGAAGCTGTGATTGAAGATGTTCCTGAAAACAGCAGTATAAACTTTGAATGTTTGATGCCATGGTCATTATTTGAAAAGCGCCAGGAATGGGTGAGGGGCATCAACTGGGGTAATAACATGTGCTTAACACTGGTACAATTAAAAAGTAATGACTTTTTTGGGAAGGCTAATGCTACTATGGAAGGCATTTATCAACGAAATGACAAGGATAATAATGCAGTGGCAATGTTGCATCCATTAACCAAATGGCACTTATTTAGTGATTTTGAGAATGGTAAATCTGTAGGAGGAAAGATTGGTCAGCTTAAGATCTTTTTACTTTTAGCATTTTGTATTCTTCTGATTGCCTGTGTCAACTTCATGAATTTGTCTACTGCCCGCTCCGAGCGCAGGGCAAAAGAAGTTGGAATACGTAAAGCTATTGGCTCCACCAGGAAATCACTTGTTGGTCAATTTCTTACAGAATCGATCATTATCACTTTTGGTTCTGCCGCACTGGCCTTCGTGCTGTTAGAAGTGAGTTTGCCCTATTTTAACAATTTATTGAATATAGAATTACAAATCGACTACGGCAGTATTAGATTTTGGGGTACGCTGATCGGGTTAATGATTTTCACCGGTATTTTGGCAGGAAGTTATCCAGCATTGTATTTGTCATCCTTTGAACCTATAGTAGTTTTAAAGGGACTTAAAATGAAGTCTGACTCTTCCGTATCAATCAGAAAAGTATTGGTTGTGGTGCAGTTTGTTTTTGCCGTTTGTTTGATTGTCTGCACCTTGGTTATCTATCAGCAGCTTCGCTTCGTGCAACAGAAGCCAATCGGTTATGATAAATCCAACCTTATTCAAATCAGTATTCAGGGGGTACTGGGAAATGAAAAGAAGCAGGATTTATTGAAGGCACAATTGCTTAAATCAGGGGCAGCATCACAGGTTACTTTTTTTAGTAAGGACATAACTGAGGACGGGAACAATACCACAAACATATCCTGGGAGGGCAAAACTAAGGGTGAATCGATACTATTTAATACGAGAGGTATCGGATCAGATTTTATTGAGACCATAGGAACTGAACTGATTAGTGGAAGGGAACTTTCTTTAAAAGGTCATGACGATAGTTCAAAGGTCATGCTTAATGAGGCGGCTGTAAAAATGATGCAGTTAAAGAATCCGGTTGGGGCAGTCATTGATTTTGGGGGTACGAAGTTCACTAATGTTGGCGTGGTGAAAGATTTTGTTATCGAGAGCGCCTACAGCAGGGTGGCACCTATGATTTTTTATCCAGGATATATGGACGGCGTATCGGTCATCATTGTACGCTTAAATGCGAAGCAAAACATCAGTTCATCCCTAGTGAAAATAGATCAACTGGTTAAAGAAATGGAGCCTAATTATCCGGTAAGTAGAAAATTTGTGGATGAAAGCTTTGCATTGAAGTTTCAAAATGAAAGACTTTTAGGTGTCCTTTCAAACTGGTTTGGTGGCTTTGCTATCTTTATTTCTTGCTTAGGCCTACTGGGTCTAGCGCTTTTCATGGCAGAACAGCGTAAAAAGGAAATCAGTATTCGTAAAGTGCTTGGGGCTAGTACCGCAAATATTCTCACCTTATTGAATAAAGATTTTATTAAGCTGGTAGCCATTGCCAACGTCATCGCCTTTCCGCTGGCTTACATTGCCAGCAACCGATGGCTTTCTGCTTACGAATACCGGATTGCTATTTCAGCTATTCCATTTATTATAGCCGTCGGACTCTCTTTGTTAATTGCGATTTTGACGGTGAGTATCCAATCTTTAAAAGTGGCGAAAGCCAATCCTATTGACGCATTGAAATACGAATAATATAGCAGCCAATGTTTAAACTTAACTTAAAGATAGCCCTGCGCAACCTCTGGAAAAACAGAGGAATCACCACGATAAATGTCGGAGGTTTGGCCATTGCATTGGCGGCGTTCATTCTGGTAATGATTTACGCCACTTATGAAACTACCTATGATAAGGAAAATCCAAACTACAATAACATCTATATCGTTGGCAGAACCTTACCAGAGTTCAGTACCAACTTTACTTCTCCACCATTGGGCAAGGCTATTAAAGCTAGCTTTCCAGAAGTAGAGGCGGTGGGTATGACTAAAAGAGGGGGATTCGAATTTCCTATTAATAGCCCCAATCACACCGCTTTTATCACCAATTACCTGCTTGTAGATTATGAAGCGGCGAAACTCTTCAACCTAAAGCCTGAAGGCGGGTTGTTAAAACCGGAAAGCGACGAGCGTCACCTTTTCTACATCAACAAGGAGACCATGCAAACTTTGTTTCCTGCTAAGCAAGATAACAAACCTGAAATGGTTTCTATTGGTGGGAAAGTTGCCGGGCAAACGGGAGAGGTGGGCGTCATCACCGGTAATCCGCATTCCAATATCACTTTCAACGGTTTGTCTGTTAGAAAAGAATTGGGGGCTGGTGAAAATTATGGGTACAACAATTACCATACGTATATACAGGTAAAAGAAGGAACTGATATACCTGCCCTGGAAAGCAAGATCAATGAGCTCTACAGGAAGGATCAAATCAGAGGTGGTGAAGATCCAAATTCTGCCAGCTTCAAAGGCAGCAGCATCTTCCTTGACCCTTTAAAAAATCTGCATCTTAGACCCAAGGCGGCAAACGACTCCAGTTATAAAGTGATTGTTGCGATCTCTGTGCTGGCGGTCATGATCTTAGTGATCGCCTGCATAAATTTTACCAACCTTAGCATTGCTCAGGCAACCAAACGTGCGAAGGAAGTAGGTATCAAAAAAGTGTTGGGCGTTTATCGGTATCAGCTGACTTTCCAGTTTTTGATGGAAATTTTCTTGCAATGCCTAGTCACCAGTGTTTTGGCGCTGGTATTTGCTGAGCTGATGTTGCCTCAGTTTAATAACCTATTTAATGTTTCATTGGTAATTTGGACCAAGGAAAGCTCCCTAATTTATCAACTGCCACTCATTTTACTAGCAATAACGATTATCGCGGGAGCTTATCCTGCGGTAGTTTTGTCGGGCTTCAAACCTGCGTTGGTGTTAAAAGGCAATTTCCAGACTGCCAGGAGTACCTCTTGGTTGAGAAACGCTTTGTTGGTTGTTCAATTCAGCGTTGCAGTGATATTTATTATCGGACTGTTGATCATCACCAGTCAGCTGAAATATATGCGTACACAAGACGCAGGTTTTAATCCCAATCAGGTCGTTTATATTAAGAACCTTTCTTATTTCACGGATCCAAAAGTCTTTCAGCCGGTACGGGAGAAGATCATGCGCATTCCTGGAGTTCAATCGGTGACTGTAGCAAGCAACATCCCAGATGGATCGGAAAATGGCTCCAATGGATATGTGGCAAATGGGGTAGCGGCAACGATTGATTTTCTTGATGTAGACTTTGATTATTTCGAGACTCTGGATATCAAACTTTCCAAAGGAAGATTTTTCTCCAGGGATTTTAAAACAGACACAGCCAATTCTGTGCTGTTGAATGAATCTGCTGTCGCCAAATATGGTCTGACTGATCCGATAGGCAAAACGATAAAAGGATGTAACACGGAATACAAGATAGTAGGCGTGGTCAAAGATTTTAAAGCACAGGGATTTGAAATTCCAGTGCAACCAACTTTATATGCCATTAAAGACCCATGTGGAAATATGAAGTTGGAAGTGATGGTTAAAATTGACCAGGCACATATGTCGGAAGCTATCAAATCACTTCAGTCACAATGGTCAGAGATCAATAAACTGGATGGAGAAAACTTCAGGTACCATTTTCTCAATGACTTGTATGGGAAGCTTTTTTATAAGCAGGAACAGCTTCAATCTGTGTTCTTTGCTGCCGCTTTACTCACCATTTTTATAGCGATACTGGGCTTGTTTGCTTTTGCTAAATACATGACTAATAACAGGATGAAAGAAATCGCCTTACGTAAAATACTGGGTGCTAGTGACCTGCAAGTATTGAAGTTGTTAAACACGTCTTTCTTTAGAATGGTGTTGATTGCAAACATAATATCCTGGCCATTGGCTTATGTACTCACTAAAAAATGGCTGGACACCTTTGCCTACCGGGTTGATATGCCAATATTACCTTTTGTGCTGAGCGCGCTCGTGACCATCATACTTACCGTAATTACCGTGAGTTTACAGGCAACGAATGCCGTCAAGGCCAATCCTGTAGACGCTTTAAAATATGAATAACTAAAAATCATAAGATGTTTAGACTGAACTTAAAAATCGCCCTACGCAACCTTTGGAAAAATAAAGGCTATACGTTGATCAATGTGCTTGGCTTGTCTATCGGCATGGCCAGTTGTATCCTTATTTTTATATTCATTAATTACCAATTCAGTTTTGATGAAGGCTACCGAAACGATGATAGAATCTTTAGGATTGTGTCTGACTGGTCTTACTCGGGAACTGACGGACATTCACAAGGGGTACCTATTCCGCTTGCAGCTGCCGCGAGGAACGACATGGCAATTGTTGAAACGGTATCTGCGATACAAAGAAGCGGCGGCATTGTGAGTACGAAAGATGCAGCAGGAAAAGACCTCATCAAAACTGATGAGCGCGTGTATTATGCCGAACCAGAATTCTTTGAAATCTTTGATGTGAAATGGCTTTCGGGAAGTCCCAAGCAAACACTTTCCGCACCGGACCAGGTAGGATTATCTTCCAGCATAGCGAAACGTTTCTTTGGGACGGCTGAGCAGGCGATTGGGAAGGTCATTTATTTCAACAAAAAGGCGCTGAAAGTGACCGGGATATTTGAAGACTTTCAGCAAAATACAAGCTTGCCTTTGGGGATTGTGATCAGTTATGTAAGCTATGCTAAGCATGATTCTAAGAGCTGGGGGAGTGTGGCTTCAAATTCGGAATGTTATGTATTGCTGAAGTCTGGAATCACCACGGATGCCATGGATGCCACTATGGCACAATTTAATAAAAAACATTACCCTAAAAAAGATGACAACGGGAACCAGTCTCACCGCTTTCAGCCCTTGAATGATATTCACTTTAACGAAGACTATGGAAACTTCGCAGGAGTGACACTGTCGAAAAAGGAAATCTATGGATTGGCAGTAATTGGCGGGTTCTTAATTTTAACTGCCTGTATCAATTTTATCAATCTGGCCACTGCACAGGCGGTGAGTCGTTCGAAAGAAGTTGGCGTCAGAAAAGTTATGGGCAGCAAACGCAATCAACTGATCGTTCAGTTTCTAAGTGAAACTTTAACGATCAGCATCATCGCACTGATGATCGCCTGCGTACTCACCGAGCTTGCGCTGCCTTATATGCAAGAACTTTTCGGCTACAAAACTAGTTTTAGCCTGTTCGACCGACCAGTGATATTCGGTTTCCTAACCGCTTTGGTTCTGCTGGTGAGTTTATTGGCAGGCTTCTATCCTGCGATGATTATGTCTGGGTATAGTCCGGCCCTGGCCATTAAAAACAAAGTGTCCACAGGTTCTGGAAGCTTGAGCATCAGAAAAGTGTTGGTCGTTGTTCAATTCTCCATCACAGTCATTTTAATTATTGGTACGCTTGTGATCCTTCAGCAGATGAATTACATCCGCAAGAAACCGCTCGGATTTAACGCAAACGCAGTAGCGATGATTTATGCACCGGAGGACAGCTTAAGTAAAATGAAGTATGAAACCTTTAAGACCCGTGTGCTCCAGATTCCGGGAGTTAAAGCGCTCAGCTTTTGTCAGATTGCCCCGTTGTCTGGTGATGTCTCTGAAACGAATTTCTCTTACAACGGCAAGGCGAACGAAGATTTTCAAGTGAGGATACAGGTGGCGGATGAAAACTACTTCAACCTGTTTGACCTGCAGTTCATAGCCGGTAATGCTTATCTTAAAAGTGATACCACAAATGGGTATGTCGTTAACGAGACCCTGCTTAAAAAGTTAAATATCAATAACCCTCAGGAAGCATTGGGGAAATATTTTAGTCAGTCGGACCGTAAAGCCAGAATTGTGGGTGTGGTAAAGGATTTCAACGATAAATCCCTAAAAGAAAACATTTCGCCACTGGCCATTATGGCTAATAAAAATGATTATTACAATGTAGCGGTGAAGATGGATGAGCAACAGATTTTACCAGTAATGAAGCAGGTGGAGAAGCTTTGGAATGCGACTTTTAGTGATTACGTGTATGATGCTGAATTTGTGAACGACAATATCAATGGATATTATGAGGGGGAGAGAATTATGGGGGTGCTTTTCAAAGTATTCGCAGGCATTATCATCTTCATTTCTTTCATTGGCTTGTTTGGTTTGATCTCTTACGTGGCGACGCAGCGGAGCAGAGAAGTGGCAATCAGGAAGGTATTGGGTGCTAGTACTTATGATTTGGTAAAAATGCTCAACGGCTCGTTTCTGCTTATGGTATTTGTTGCTAACCTCGTTGCCTGGCCAATGGCTTATCTATTCATCTCTCGATGGCTGTCTAGTTTCGTCTATCGGATTGACTTGAGCATCTGGCCGTTTCTAATTGCGATGACCATTTCTATGGTGATTACCTTGATTACGGTGAGCTTACGTTCTTACCGGGCCGCAAGCGCAAATACCATAGATGCATTGAAATACGAATAACATGTTTAGACTCAACTTAAAATTAGCGCTGCGGGGCCTTTGGAAAAACAAAAGCTATGCGAGTATCAATATACTCGGATTGGCAGTTGCGCTCTGTCTTTTCCTATTGGCGATATTGTATGTCAATCGGGAGAAGAGCTACGACCAATGGAATGCTGATGTCGCAGATACCTACCGTTTAAATACCAAACAGCCGGATAAGCTAGTCGCCTTGACACCTGGGAATATAGCTACCCTAAGTAAGGAAAAGGTAGCCAGTGTAAGTGCTTCCACACGTGTACAGGGAGCATGGTTTGGTGATCTACTGGTTAAATCGAAAGACAAGACGCTCTACTGTGCTGACTTCTTAATGGCAGATAGTAATTTTTTTAAAGTGTTTCCTTATCCAGCGCTTTATGGTGAAGTGAAAACTGCATTTACAACTCCGAAATCTGTTGTATTGAGTAAAAGCTATAGTGCTATTTTATTTGGAAAAGGAGTAAATCCAGTGGGGGAGGTGTTGACTGTCGACAAGAATCAAGGTTATACGATAAGGGCCGTAATAGATACGGAACGCTATCCAAGCCACTTTAGCTTTAATATCATTAGCAGGCTGGATGGTAACGGAGTGGAGGATTTTTATAGCAACAACTTCTATACGTACGTGAAGTTTTTCCCGAATACGGACGTTGTTAAGACCCAACAATTATTGAACACGGTTAGGAAGGAAACGTTGAGTGCTATTTTGCCTCGAATGAGTAAGGATGATCAGCCCTTATTTGCGCAACGGATTGCGACAAATTCTATTTTGGTGCAGCCTGTTCGCAATATCCACTTGGCCAAAAGTGATTATCTCTATGAGTTTGCAAACAATGGGGTAGAGAAATATATGCGTATTATGCTGATTGTAGCTGCACTGATTTTAGTCATAGCAGCAGTCAACTTCAGCAATTTATCGGTGACAATGACGCTGCGCCGTGCCAAGGAAACCGGAATTAGAAAAGTTTTAGGTGCGCACCGTTCTCAGATTGTATGGCAATTTTTTCTAGAGACCACCTTACAGTGTTTTTTAAGTTTGATTATCGCATTGGGTTTGGTGGAATTGTTGGTTCCGGAATTCAATGCGCTGATCGATACGAATGTTAGCTTGAGGAATCTGGACAACTTCTGGGAAGTTGCTATGCAAGTTTCGCTACTGCTTTTAGGGGTTATCATCTTTGTAGGCGCGTATCCCGCATTACTCATCAGTAATACCATACCATCGTTGGTCTTGAAAGGGAATTTCAGCAACAGCAAAAAGGGGTATCTTGTGCGCAATGCACTCATCATTTTTCAGTTTGCTACTTCTATCGTATTTATTTCCGGCATATGGATCGTCCATAGTCAACTTAAATATATGCAATCTAAGGATCTAGGTTACAAGCCCAATCAAGTAGTTGCCATCAATATGTCGCAAGACGACGACCAGTATTTCAACAAAATCAAGAATTCGATGGCCAAAATTCCGGGCGTTAAGGGTATCTCAAGAACTGACAGAATCCCCGGAGAAAATATGGGTGGAAACAATTACATCTCCAATTCCACGACGTATGCTGCCGATTTCATCACTGTTGATGACGCCTACTTTAAAACCATGGGTATGAAAATTATTGATGGCAGGACGTTCAGCCATGATACGGGTGGTAAAAACTTTAGATCGTTATTGTTGACTCAGGCTGCGGCGGCTAAATTTAACTTGAAAGATCCAGTCGGAAAGACTTTACTTCTGGGTGGGCAACCGATGGAAATTATTGGACTTGTACAAGATTTTAATCATTATAGTCCGGAGCAGGACTATCAGCCTATCGTTTTCCAATTTTTAAGTGGCAACCCCTTACATTATTTGCTCGTTGAAGTCGACGCTGAAAATGCAGTAGCGACTTTACAGCGAATTGAAAAGGAGTGGGTTAGGCTGGAACCCGAGCTGCCCATAAAGGTTTCATTTTTGGATCAAACATTTGAAGATATGCTCGGTGCACAGATCAGGCTTCAAAAACTCATTGGACTGCTGTCTGTGGTAGCAGTTGGATTAGCATTGATGGGTCTATTTGCGATAGCTGCCTTTACGATCCAACAGAGAAACCGGGAGATCAGCATTAGAAAAGTACTGGGCGCATCGTTGGTAGACATTCTAAGCTTACTCAACCGTGGCTTTGTTAAACTGGTGATCATAGCCAATGTAATTGCCTGGCCAATTGCTTACCTGATTCTCAAAGATTGGCTGGACGGATTTGCTTTTAGAACCAACTTATCTGCCTGGCCTTTTGTGGTTGCAGGCTCCCTTACCCTTTTGTTAACAATTGCAGTGGTCAGCCTCCAGGCATTTAAAACGGCCAATGCTAACCCTGCTAATAATTTAAAATACGACTAATATCATGATAGAACTTCAAAACATAGAAAAATACTACTCCAATAAAGGGGTGAAAAGTTACATTTTGCGCCACGTATCTACCACCATAAACGAAGGTGAATTTGTGTCCATTATGGGGCCTTCGGGTGCTGGTAAGTCTACTTTACTTAACATTTTGGGGATGCTGGAAGAGCCAACCTACGGTGTCTATAACTTTATGGGCGAAGACGTTACCTCTTTAAATGAGCGCAAAAGGATTGAACTTTACCGCAACCACATTGGTTTTGTTTTTCAGGCTTATCACTTGATTGATGAAATGACAGTTGCGGAGAATATTGAAGCTCCTTTATTGTATAAAAAAATAGCAAGCTCTGAAAGGAAAAGCAGGGTAGCAGATATGCTGGACCGCTTTAATATGGTGGGTAAAAAAGATTTGTTCCCCAACCAGTTGTCGGGTGGACAACAACAGTTGGTGGGGATCGCGAGAGCGCTGGCTGCTCAACCCTCTATTATTTTAGCTGATGAACCTACTGGAAATCTTCAATCCGCACAGGCTTTGCAAATCATGGAGCTATTTAAAAAATTAAATCAAGAAGAAGGTATCACGATAATACAAGTAACACACTCCGAAGTGAACGCGCAATATGGGACACGGGTATTGCATTTACTGGATGGTGTAATTAAGGAAGACCTAGTTACCGAAAAGTAGTTATGTTTAGACTGAACTTTAAAATCGCGTTTCGCAGCTTGATGAGGTACAAGGCTATCTCAATAATTAACATTGCAGGTTTGGCATTAGGGTTATCGTCTTGTTTCCTGTTGTTGTTATATATCTCATATGAGCGCGGGTACGACAGGCAGTTCAGCGATTCAGATCGCTTATATCAGGTAATGATCAATCTTTATGACACTGATGGAAGCATACTTAGGACCATTGATCAAACGCAAAATGTGGTTGCTGGAACGTTGAAGTCTGACTTTCCCGAAGTGGAAGAGAGTGCCCGCTTGACGGGTTCATATGCTCGGTTATTAAAGGCTGGCGACAACAGCCTCAAACTGCAGAGCAGATACGCTGATGCTAACATTTTTGCCCTTTTCGATTATACTTTTTTGAGTGGCAACCCAGCAAATGCCCTAACAGATCCGAACTCCATTGTGCTTACTGAAACTGCTGCGGAGCAGTTATTCGGCACTAAAAACGTGCTCAACAAGTCTGTTAAGTTTGAGGATCAGGCTTCCTTGAAGGTTACGGGAGTGATCAAAGATTTACCTGCAAACCTGAGCTATAATTTCCAGGTTTTAACTCCATGGAAACTTTTTGAAAACTTAAATGAGTGGCCAAAAACGCCAGCCTGGGGCAATCATGACTTTAATACGCTGGTGAAAGTAAAGTCAAATGCAGATGTTGCATCACTTAACAATAAGTTGAAAGGCCTGGTAAAAAGAAATTTACCTCGTGCTAAAGAGGATTTGTTTTTATACCCATTGTCTGATTTGCACCTTCATGGAAGCTTTGTTAATGGGCAGCCTGGTGGAGGCAGGATTCAGCAGATTAAATTGTTAATTGGCTTATCCATAGGAATTTTGCTAATTGCGTGTATCAATTTCATTAATCTGGCCACGGCTAACGCGCAAAAGCGGGCTAAAGAAATTGGCGTGAAGAAAACAATTGGCGCTTCCAGGTTTTCGTTGATGTTCCAGTTTATACTTGAATCAGTTATACTTACTACAGTGAGCGTTTTGGTTAGCGTCATTGTCGTAGAGTTCAGCTTGCCTTGGTTCAATTCGCTGCTTGGCATTCAGCTTTCGATCGATTACTTCAATCCGCTGACCTGGTTACTGCTTTTTGGCGTATTAATCGCAACCGGTGTGTTGGCCGGTAGCTATCCTGCCGCGTATTTATCCGGTATGAATGCGGTAAAGTCATTAAAAAACGATTTAAATTTCAAGCAGGGCTTTAATTTGAGCTTCCGGCAATTGTTGGTTATCGGGCAGTTTGTATTTGCGTTTGTATTGATCATGGCTACTGTGACCATCTACAAATAGATCCAGTATCTAAAGAATAAACCGCTGGGTTATGAATCCGATGGATTAGTAGAAATTCCTCACGAGGGACAGCTGTATTTAAAATACGACCTGCTCAGATCCAAGTTGATCGCCACTGGGGCGGTTGTAAATATGTGTCAGTCCTCCCACGGAATCGCTAGTAAGGAGAGTACGATCCGTGGTTTGGAATGGGAGGGGATGTCGGCAGCTGGAAAAAACATTGATTTCGATCAGATTTACACCCTATATGACTTTATAGGAACCATGAATATGAAGTTATTGAAAGGTAGGGATTTCAGTAGGAAGTTCGCCTCTGACACAGCCGGATTGTTGCTCAGTAAAACAGCTGTTCAGGTGATGAATTTGAAGAACCCGCTAGGGGCTCGCATTTTATATCAGGGTGACATGAGAACTGTTATTGGTGTATTTGACGACATCATCTGGGGTAATCCTGGCGCAACTAAAGCGCCAATGCTCATCGCTTTTGAGGATTACAGTGATGTGATTACTATGCGTCTTAATCCGGATAAGAATATCAGTCAGAGTGTCGCTACATTGAGTTCAATATTGAAAGAACTCAACCCAAACTTTCCGGTGCAAATCAAATTCATAGACTCCTTGAATGCAGTGAAACTTAAAGACGAGGCTACGTTAGGAGCGTTAGCTAACGTTTTTGGTTGCTTGACCATCTTTATTTCCTGTATGGGCTTATTTGCACTTTCAGCCTTCAGTGCGGAACAAAGAAAAAAAGAAATCAGTATTCGAAAAGTGCTTGGCGCTTCGGTAGGTCAGCTGATGACTTTACTCTCCTCAAGTTTCGTGAAGTTGGTGCTCATTGGGATTTTGATTGCTGCACCTATCTCTGTGGTAGTCATGGTAAAATGGTTGGCACATTACGATGTTAGAGTGCCGCTATCTATTTGGATGTATTTACTCGGCGCAGCGATCACGATACTTATAGCTGTAATTACTGTAGGATGGCAAACTTATAAAGCTGCGGTTTCTAACCCAATCAACGCATTGAAGTACGAATAAGCTGTTTATCTTTGTTGGATGCAGCGAACGGTT
>Ga0247814_10000235_pt1 | contig 49490 bp, 51 predicted proteins | sample UWRJL179409R1_FD_179947 | JGI IMG/M metagenome (GOLD analysis project Ga0247814, IMG submission 179947) | Plant litter microbial communities from Arlington Agricultural Research Station in Wisconsin, United States - UWRJ-L179-409R-1 | ecosystem: Environmental > Terrestrial > Plant litter >... | reverse complement strand
AGAATTTTCGCCAGCGCTTCTCGTCCTTGTACTGGACGTTCAGGCCAGGTCAGCTTCTTCAATCTGCCTTGTGGGCAGCGTGTATCCGGAAAAAACAACTCGGCGGTCAGACGAGTTTGCTCAAGCGTGTTACCGATGTTCCCGATCAGGGAACGTCTTCATCATGCAAAAGCAAAACGACGCCGTCAACGGTTTTGTAGTGATTATTTTTGCTCACTACATATTGTCGGACAAAGCAGTTTTGGAATGAGAAAGAATCCGTTCAGGTGACGGAAAAAGGCGTGCGCAGCACGTAGAAGGTGCACGGATAACCGTCCACTTCGCGCTGCTGCAGGGTGAATTCGCCGCCGCTGATTTGCGGAATCAGCCCGGCCCAGAAGCGCTGTGCCGGCAGGTTGGCGTCGATATGGAAAATCTGCCATTGACCGGGGATCTGGCTCAAGACGGCAGAGACGACAAACTGCGCGACACCTTGGCCACGAAAGCGTCGTGCGAGGAAGAAGTAGCCGATGTTGTGTTCGGCGCCGTCGATGTGGGTCTCATTGTCGACGGTCACGAAGCCGGCGAGTTCGTTGTCGACGCGGATCAAGAACGGTTGGGTCGCCGGGTGGCGCCAGTAGTCGAGTTTGGGCTGGATGGCAAAGAAGCCATGCTTGGCGAGTTTCAGAGGCAGCCATTCGCTGAAGTCGTACATGTAGAACTGCATAAGGTTTTCGATGATTTCCAGCTCATCGCGCTGAGCGGGGTGCAGTTCGATATTGGCCATGCGCCGGGTTCCTGAGAGTGCTGAGCCTTGCAGAAACAGTAGCGGGTTTTATTTGCCTGCCGCTTTCGGCGCGCGTTTGGTTGTACCTGTGGTTTTGCTGCGGGTCGATGATTTGCGCTTCTTCTTCCAGGGGGCCGCCGCTTTACCGGCCGGTGGCGGGCCGCTAATGGTGAGGCTGAGGCTGGAGCAGCGCGTCACTTGCTTGCTCATCCACGCCGCTTGTTTGGTGACGAATTCTTCCAGGCTCATCTCGCCACTCTGCACCATGTCCAGCGCCTGTTCCCAGATCGCCGTAGTGCCAGGGTCGGCAATCGCGCGTGGCACTGCGTCGATCAGGCTGAACGCCGCCGGGGTGGCAGCGAGGGCCTTGCCGTTTTTCACCAGATAGCCACGATCCAGCAACCCCTGAATGATCGACGCGCGGGTGGCCTCGGTGCCTATACCGGTGGTGTCCTTGAGTTTCTGTTTGAGCAGTGGATCCTCGACCAGTTTGGCGACGTTCTTCATCGCCTTGATCAGATCACCCTCGGTGTAGGGTTTCGGTGGTTGCGTCCACAGATCCTTGAGTCTCACAGACGCGATGGCGCATTCGACACCCTGGCTCAGCCCCGGCAAGGTTTGCGGTGCGGGTGCCTCGCGGCCCTTTGCCGCCGCCAGTGCTTCGGGCAATGCGCGTTTCCAGCCCGGCTCGATGATCTGCTTGCCGACCGCGCGCAAGGCTTCACCGGCGCAATCGAAATCGGCCTGGGTGCGATCGTATTCGTGATTGGGCAGGAACTGCGCCAGATAGCGTGCGCGGATCAGGGTGTAGACCGCACGGTGCTTGCCACTCAGGCGTTCAAGATTTTTCGCGGCGGCGGTAGGAATAATGCCGTGGTGAGCGCTGACCTTGGCGTCGTTCCACGCTCGGGAGCGGCGCTGGGAGTCAAGATGGCCTTGCAGTGCGTCAAGAGTCGAGTCGGCCTGACGCAACGCCGCGAGAATCCCCGGCGCCTCACTGTGCTGGCTCAGCGGCAAGTAGCCGCAATCACTGCGCGGGTAAGTAATGACCTTGTAGGTTTCATAGAGTGCCTGAGCAATGTCGAGGGTTTCCTGCGCGCCGAGGCCGAGCTTCTTCGAGCAGACTTCCTGCAAGGTGCCGAGATCGAAGGGCAGGGGCGCCACTTCACGCATGCGCTCGGTTTTCAGCTTGACCACCCGGGCACTGGCAGCGCTATTGATCGCAGCCGCCGCTTGCTGGGCCAGCGCCTGGTTCAGGCAGCGATCCTGATCATCACAGACATCCGACGGCGCCCGCCACTGTGCGGTAAACGGAATGCCGTTGTGCAGCAGATCGACATCGATCGCCCAGAATGGCACCGGCACGAAATCGGCGATGCTGCGATCGCGATCGACCACCAGCCGCAAGGTTGGCGTCTGTACGCGACCCACCGGTAACACGCCTTGATAACCCGATTGCCTCCCCAGCAGCGTAAACAGCCGGCTCATGTTCATGCCGATCAGCCAGTCCGCCCGCGAGCGCCCCAGCGCCGAGTGATACAGGCTGAAGGTCTCGGCGCCCGGTTTCAGGGCGGCAAGGGCCTTGCGGATCGAGGCTTCATCCAGCGCCGACAGCCATAAACGGCGGATCGGCCCGCGATAACGGCAGTGTTCAACCAGTTCCCGGGCGATCATCTCGCCCTCACGGTCGGCGTCGGTGGCGATGATCAGTTCGCTGGCCTCGCCGAGCAGGCGCTTCACCGCTTTGTACTGGCTGGCGGTGCGTGGCTTGACGGTCATTTTCCATTTGTCCGGAATGATCGGCAGATCGGCCAGCACCCAACGCTTGTAACGGACGTCGTAGGCATCCGGCGGGGCGGTTTCGAGCAAGTGGCCGATGCACCAGGTGACTGTGACATCCGTTCCCAGCCAGCAGCCGTCGCCCCGGCGCTTGGCACCGAGCACGGCCGCAATGTCTTTGGCCTGGGAGGGTTTTTCACAGAGGTACAGCCGCATATCCACCATTGCCGATCAAGGTCTGAACAGGTGCACAGAATGGCCGGAGTTGGCGCTCGGAGCAACTTTTATCTGTATGGATATACAGATAAAAAGCATTGCAGCAGGTGACGGGCAATACAGGGACGCAGGCCCGGCTATCGAGAAATTGATTAGCGCCCGGTTTGCGCCTGTGTCAGGTTTTTCGCCGATTCAAACACGCGAGTGACAGGACGATCTCGCCAGAAGATCGCCGTGGTCTGTCGACACTGACTACTCAGAAACAAGGAAGTCCATCATGGCTCAAGCCAAATCCAAAACCAGCAGCGCCTTCGACGAAGTCGACACGTTCAGCCATCTGTACGACCGTGGCGGCGATGCGCTGGTCAATGGTAAACCATCGTTCACCGCCGACCAGGCCGCCGATGAAATCCTGCGCAAGGGCCTGTCGTGGGGCGACAAGAACGCTGACGGCAAGATCGACCTCAGCTACAACTTCCTCAGCGAGAAACCTGCGAACTACAACGCGAAACTGGGCAATTTCAGCGAATTCAGCGCGCAGCAGAAGGCACAAGCCGTGCTCGCGATGCAATCCTGGGCTGATGTTGCCAACGTCACCTTCAGTGAAGGCAAGGGCGGCGATGGTCACATGACCTTCGGCAACTACGACGTCAGCACCGGTGGCGCAGCGTTCGCGTATCTGCCGAGCGGCGGTGGCTATGACGGTCAGTCGTGGTACCTGATCAACGATCAATATCAGGTCAACAAGACCCCGGACACCAACAACTACGGGCGTCAGACCCTGACCCACGAAATCGGCCACACCCTCGGCCTGTCGCACCCGGGCGCGTACAACGCCGGTAACGGCAACCCGACCTACAACGACGCCAAGTACGCTGAAGACACGCGCGGCTACAGCCTGATGAGTTACTGGAGCGAAGCCAACACCGACCAGAACTTCAGCAAGGACGGCAGCGGCGCCTACGCTTCGGCGCCATTGCTGGACGATATCGTCGCGGTGCAAAAGCTGTATGGCGCCAACTACGCGACTCGCGCCGACGACACCACGTACGGCTTCAACTCCAATGCCGAGCGCGATTTCTACAGCGCCTCTTCGGCGTCCTCCAAAGTGGTTTTCTCGGTGTGGGATGGCGGCGGTAACGACACGCTGAATTTCTCCGGCTTCAGCCAGAACCAGAAGATCAACCTCAATGAAGGTTCGTTCTCCGATGTCGGCGGTCTGGTGGGCAACGTGTCCATTGCTTACGGTGTGACCGTGGAGAATGCGGTGGGTGGTGCGGGCAATGACCTGCTGATCGGCAACGCCGCCGTCAACGAACTGGTCGGCGGTGCCGGTAACGACATCATTTACGGGGGAGGCGGTGGCGATACCTTGTGGGGCGGTGCAGGCGCAGACATCTTCGTGTTCGGTGCCGCCAGCGATTCGACCATGACCGCGCCGGACTGGATCATGGATTTCACCAGCGGCCTGGACAAGATCGACCTGTCGGGCATTGCCGGTTTCGCCACGGGGGCGGCGTCGCTGAACTTCGTCAGCGGCTTCACCGGGCATGCGGGCGATGCGATCCTGACCTACTTCGCGCAGACCAATCAGACCAGTTTGATGGTTGACCTGACGGGGCAGGGGGCGGTGGACTTTGCCGTGGGTGTGGTGGGGCAGGCGGTGGCGACTGACATCGTTGCGTGATGCCTGAAAAGCGGCCCTCACCCTAACCCTCTCCCAGAGGTAGAGGGGACTGACCGAGTTGTCTGGCGAAATCCATCGACCTGGAAAACCGAGTCGATTATGGATTCAAAGCCAAACGTTCAAGTCGGTGAAGTTCGCCAATGTCCCCCAATCGGCTCCCTCTCCCTCAGGGAGAGGGCTGGGGTGAGGGGCTTTTGATGTTGAAGGGCCGTTCGGCTATAAACCCAACCCAACCAGCCCCAATGCGCTATACCTGAACCGGTCTCTTCGCCGTATTCAGGAGAACCCCATGAAAACCTCCGGCCCCAGCCCTGTCATTGCCCTCGAACAACTCTCCGGCTGCCTCCTGGTGAAATTCCACGGCATCCAGGTCGCCGCTTCTTCCCACGTCATGATTCTCAACGAAGCCAACTACCCGCCGGTCTATTACATCCCTCGCGAAGACATCGACGAAAAGTACTTCGCCCGCACCGACCACACCAGTTATTGCCCGTACAAGGGCGATGCCAATTACTTCAGCCTGCAAGTGCCGGGGCATGAAGGGGCGAATGCGGTGTGGACTTACGAGAATCCGAAAGTGTCAGTGGCGCCGATCCGCGACTATGTGGCGTTTTATCCGGATCAGGTGAAGTTCGAGGTGATCAAGGCTGATGCCTGAGCAAAAAAATCGGCGAGGGTAAAAGCCCTCGCCGATATTTGTCTGGTTGAGTTTCAGTTCTTGTCGAGATCGATATTCTTCGTCTCACGCAAACAGATCATCCCCACCACCAGGCTCACCCCGGTAATCAGCACTGGATACCACAGCCCGTAAAAGATGTCCCCGGTGTACACCACCAGCGCGAACGACACCGTCGGCAGGAATCCGCCAAACCAGCCGTTACCAATGTGATACGGCAGCGACATCGAGGTGTAGCGAATCCGCGTCGGGAACAGCTCCACCATCAGCGCCGCAAGCGGCCCGTAGCACATGGCCGAGATGATGATCAGCGCGACGATCAGCGCAACGATCATCGGCTTGTTGATCTGCTGTGCATCCGCCTGTTGCGGGTAGCCGGCGAGGGTGATTGCGCCGCGTAATGCCGCCTCATCGAAGCCGTCGAGTTTGACGTCACCGACGCTGATTTGCACCGCGCTGCCGGCAGGCGCAGCGGCGCTGGAGTAGGGCAGGCCTTGCTTGACCAGAAAGGTTTTGGCCTTGTCGCACGGGCTGTCGAATTTGGCTTTGCCGACCGGATCGAACTGGAAGGTGCAAGTCGCCGGATCCGCCAGCACGGTGATCGGTGCCTGGCGGCTGGCCTGATCAATCGCCGGATTCGCATAGTGCGCCAGCGATTTGAAGATCGGGAAGTACAGCGCCGTGGCCAGCAGCAAGCCGAGCATCAGCACCGGTTTGCGCCCGACCTTGTCCGACAGCCAGCCGAAGATGATGAAGAACGGCGCACCGATCACCACGCTGATGATCAGCAAGGTGTTGGCCACCGCCGGGTCCATTTTCAGGAACTGGGTGAGGAAGAACAGCACGTAAAACTGCGCCGCATAGAAGGTCACCGCTTGCCCGGCGTTGATGCTGAACAGGGCGATCAGCACGACCTTGAGGTTTTCCCATTTGCCGAAGGATTCGCGGATCGGCGCTTTCGAAGTTTTGCCTTCCTCTTTCATTTTCAGATAGGCCGGCGACTCGTGCAGGCTCAGGCGAATCCAGGTGGAAATGCCCAGCAGCACAATCGACAGCAGGAACGGAATGCGCCAGCCCCAGACTTCAAACTGATCGCCGGTGAAGTAGCGGCAACCGAGTACCACCAGCAGCGACAGCAGCAGGCCGAGGGTGGCGGTGGACTGAATCCAGCTGGTGTGGAAGCCGCGTTTGCCAATCGGCGCGTGCTCGGCAACGTAGGTCGCAGCGCCGCCGTATTCACCGCCGAGCGCCAACCCCTGAAGCATGCGCAGCACCACCAGAATGATTGGCGCGGCGATGCCGATGCTGGCGTAGGTCGGCAGCAGACCGACGCAGAAGGTCGCCACACCCATCAGGATGATCGTCGCGAGGAAGGTGTATTTGCGCCCGATCATGTCACCCAACCGCCCGAACACCAGCGCCCCGAACGGCCGCACGATAAAGCCTGCGGCGAAGGCCATCAGCGCAAAAATGAACGCCGTGGTGTCGTTGACTCCGGCGAAAAACTGCTTGCTGATCACCGCCGCAAGGGCGCCGTAGAGGAAGAAGTCATACCACTCGAACACCGTCCCCAGTGAGGAAGCGAAGATGACTTTGCGTGTATCCGGGCTGGTCTCCGCGCTGCGCACGGCGTCCAGCGGCTGAACGTGTTCTGACATATCGGTATCCCTCACAGTGATTGTTTTTGTTGTTCCACTGGTGCTCGATGTCCATGAATCAAACGCATATCCCCTGTAGGAGTGAGCCTGCTCGCGATGGAGGTGTATCAGTCAACACAGATGTCGAATGTTATTCCGTCATCGCGAGCAGGCTCACTCCTACAGGTACGGTGTTTACAGCTTTGGAATTGAGAATGAGTTGAGCAGCCTTTTCCGCAATCATCAGCGTAGGCGAACAGGTGTTGCCCGAGGTAATGCGCGGCATGATCGACGCGTCGGCAATGCGCAAGCCGGGCACGCCGTGGACGCGCAGCTGTGCGTCGACCACTGCATCACCGTCATTGCCCATGCGACAGGTGCCGACCGGATGGAAAATCGTCGTGCCGATCTTCGCTGCCGCTTGCTGCAATTCTTCTTCACTTTGCAGGCTGACGCCGGGCAGATACTCGACCGGTTTGAACGCTTGCAGGGCAGGGGCGCTGACGATGCGTCGGGTCAGGCGGATTGCGTCCGCTGCCACGCGCAAATCTTCCGGATGGCTCAGATAATTTGGCTGAATCAGCGGCGCCTCTTGTGGATCTGCCGAACGAATGTCGATGCGCCCACGACTCTGCGGACGCAAATCGCAGACAGATGCAGTGAAGGCGGGAAAGCTGTGCAACGGCTCGCCAAAACGCTCCAGCGACAGCGGCTGCACGTGATACTCAAGATTCGCCGAGGTCTGCTCCGGCCCCGAACGCGCAAACGCGCCCAACTGACTTGGCGCCATCGACAGCGGCCCGCTGCGGTCATACAGGTAACGCAGGCCCATGCCCATCTTGCCCCACACGCTGCCAGCGATCTGGTTCAGCGTGCGCGCATTTTCCAGTTGGTAGATCAGGCGTAACTGCAGGTGATCCTGCAGATTGCCGCCGACTCCTGGCAGCTCATGAATCACGCCGATTCCCAAGCGTTCGAGCAGTGGCCGAGGACCAATCCCCGAACGCTGCAAAATACTTGGCGAACCGACCGCGCCGGCGCACAAAATGATCTCCTTGCGCGCCTTGAACTGTTTGCTCTGGCCTTCATGACGCGCACTGACTTTGCACGCGCGACCGTTTTCCAGCAGAACCCGATCGACTTCAACCCCGGTCAGCACCGTCAGATTCGCCCGGTCGCGCACCGGTTTCAAAAATGCCTTCGCTGCGTTCCAGCGCACCCCGGATTTTTGATTGACCTGGAAGTAGCCGCAACCCTCGTTATCGCCCTGATTGAAATCATCGATGCTGGCGATGCCGCTCTGCTCGGCAGCGCTGCGAAACGCGTCCAGAATCGGCCACGACAGCCGCTGCTGTTCCACCCGCCATTCACCCTTGGCGCCGTGAAATTCAGCCGCACCGGCAAAATGGTTTTCGCTCTGTTTGAACAGCGGCAGCACATCATTCCAGGCCCAGCCCGGATTGCCCTCGGCGGCCCAGCCATCATAGTCGTTGGCCTGACCACGCATGTAGATCATGCCGTTGATGGAAGAACAGCCGCCCAGCACTTTGCCGCGCGGATAACTCAGCGCGCGGCCGTTGAGGCCCGGTTGTTCTTCGGTCTTGAAGCACCAGTCGGTGCGCGGGTTACCGATGCAGAACAGGTAACCGACAGGAATGTGGATCCACGCATAGTTGTCGCGCCCGCCGGCTTCCAGCAACAGCACACGCTGCTGCGGATCAGCGGACAGCCGATTGGCCAGCAAGCACCCGGCAGGGCCGGCGCCGACCACGATGTAGTCGTATTCATCGAGGGAAGTCTGCATTCCCTGACCTCGCTTTTTGTTTTTATTGTCGGACACTCTAGTTGTTAGCTTTCGTTAAAAGAATGTTAGTTTTTGCGCAGCCGCTGTGCGTTTTTGAACAGCCTCACTAGACGATAGCCGACAAGGACACAGCATGTTCGACTGGAACGACCTGCGGTTTTTTCTCGAACTGCAACGCAGCGGCCGCCTGCTCACGGCCGCCCGCCGTCTGAACACCACGCACGCCACCGTCGCCCGCCACATCGAGGCCATCGAAAAAAGCCTCGGCACTGCATTGTTTGTTCAGCACGCGCAAGGTTATGAGATGACCCCGGCGGGGGAGGCGCTGCTCAAGCATGCCGAGGCGATGGAAAATGTTGCGTTGTTGGCGCAGGAGGAAATCACCCAGTCGACAGCACCGTTGGGCAAGATCCGCGTGGGGGTGACGGAAGGGCTCGGGATCAAGTTTCTCGCCAGCCGCATGATCGGCCTGTTCGAACGGTATCCGGGACTGGAAGTGGAATTGGTCGCGGTGCCGCGCTTTGTCAGCATCCTCAACCGTGAGGCGGAAATCAGTATTCATCTGGAGCGCCCGGCGGCAGACATGCTGGTGACGCGCAAACTCACGGACTATCGACTCGCGTTGTACGCCAGCCAACGCTATCTCGATAAGGCACCGCCCCTGCAAAGCCACGAAGACCTCGGGCGACATGCGTGGATCGGTTATGTCGATGATTTGCTCTTCAGTCAGGAACTGATGTTCCTCAACAGTTTCTGTCGCAGCCCTCGGGTGGTGTTTCACAGCACCAGCGTTATTGCCCAGCAGGAAGCGGCGCGGTCGGGATTGGGGATTGCGGTGTTGCCTTGTTACATGGCTGCGGCGGATCCTGACCTTGTGCCGTTACTGCCGGATGAAAGCATCGAGCGTAGTTACTGGATCAGCACGCGACGAGAGTTGCACAAGTCGGTGCGGCTGCGGGTGGTCTGGGATTATGTGGTGGGGTTGTGTGAGGCGGAGCAGGGGTTGTTACGCGGACAGTCCCGCCAACCGTAGATCCCCTGTAGGAGTGAGCCTGCTCGCGATAGCGGTGTATCAGCCAACGCAAATGTTGAATGTTATTGCGTCATCGCGAGCAGGCTCACTCCTACAGGGGGGGTGGCAAATTTGAGATTGATTTATATATATGGAAATACGTATATTCGAATCTCCGTATGTATTGGGTCCGTTTCATGATCACCCCCACCGACGTCTTCAAGAGCCTCGCCGACGAAACCCGCCTCCGCGCCATGCTGCTCATCTCCGATCAAGGTGAACTCTGCGTCTGCGAGTTGATGTGCGCACTCGGCGACAGCCAGCCGAAAATCAGCCGCCACCTCGCACAACTGCGCAGCAACGGCCTGCTGCTTGATCGCCGTCAGGGGCAATGGGTCTACTACCGCCTTAATCCGCAACTGCCCGATTGGGTTCGTCAAATCCTCCAGGTGACGTCCGGGGCCAACGCCGATTGGCTCAAGGACAACGCCGCGCGCCTGCAGAACATGGATGGCCGCCCGGTTCGCGAAACCGCCTGCTGCTAAGGGAGTAAACACCATGCGAATTCTCTTTATGTGCACGGCCAACAGCTGCCGCAGCATCCTCTCTGAAGCCATGTTCAATCACTTGGCGCCTGCCGGGTTTGAAGCGGTGAGTGCCGGCAGTTTTCCCAAAGGCCAAGTCCTGCCGCGCAGCCTGTTGACCCTGCAAAAGCAGGGCATCGTCATTGATGGCTTGCACAGCAAGGGCAACGATGCCTTCGAAAGCAACCCGCCGGACATCGTCATCACCGTGTGCGACAAAGCCGCTGGCGAGACTTGCCCGGTGTATTTCGGCCCGGCGCTGAAATCCCACTGGGGACTGGAAGATCCCTCCGAAGTGAAGGGCGACGAAGCCACTGTCGACGCGGCTTTTCACGCCACCCTTATGCGCATCGGCCAACGCTGTCAGGCCTTCCTCGATCTGCCTTTCCACTCGCTCAGCCGCGATCAACTCAAGGCTGAGCTCGACCGCATCGGCGCGCTTTAAGGAGGATTTATGTCCGAACTGCCCAACCTCGATCTCAATCTGTTCGATAACGCCAAACCGTCGCAAGCGGGCGAACACAAACCACGCATCCTGTTGCTCTACGGCTCGACCCGTGAACGCTCGTTCAGCCGTCTGCTGGTAGAGGAGGCCGCGCGCCTGCTCGAACACTTCGGCGCTGAAACGCGGATCTTCAACCCGTGCGGCCTGCCGCTGCCCGATGACGTCCCTGTCGATCACCCCAAAGTGCAGGAACTGCGTGATCTGGTGTTGTGGTCGGAAGGCCAGGTCTGGTGTTCGCCGGAACGTCACGGTGCCATGTCTGCGGTGTTCAAGGCGCAGATCGACTGGATTCCGCTGGAGCTCGGCGCCGTCCGCCCGACCCAAGGCAAAACCCTCGCCGTGATGCAGGTCTGCGGCGGTTCGCAGTCGTTCAACGTGGTCAACCAGTTGCGCGTGTTGGGCCGCTGGATGCGCATGTTCACCATCCCCAACCAATCCTCGGTGCCGAAGGCCTATATGGAATTCGACGAAGCCGGGCGGATGAAGCCGTCGCCGTTTTATGATCGTGTGGTGGATGTGATGGAGGAACTGGTGAAGTTCACTGTGCTGCTGCGTGGCCAACAGACTCATCTGGTTGATCGCTATTCCGAGCGCAAAGAAACCGCCGAACAACTGATGAACCGCGTCAATCAACGCTCGATCTGAGCACGTCCGGACGGCTGATTGCATCCGGCCCATGCAACTAAGATCCCACGCCACAGGTCACTGAATCAGCGGAGGATCTGACGTTGGGGACCGGGCATTTCAATGTCAGTCTGGGTGCGCTTTCGACTGCGTTCGGGTTGGGTGCGGCGTTGAGTAATGGTCTTGCCGGGCTGGTGGTTGAGGCGGCGGGTTACCGTGCGGCGTTTTTGACGTTGGCGGCGGTGGCGGGAGTGGCATTGGTGTTGTTGTGGGTGGCGTTTCCTGAAACTTCAATTACACCCGGCACGAATGAACTTGCTCACGACAGGGGGGTGTCGGCCGACATTTGATTTGCATACCTGGCGCAATCGCGAGCAGGCTCATTCCTACAGGTTGCATTCTCATCCTTTCAGCTGTTCTGCCGATGCAGTCGCAATGAACTTCAAGGATTTACTTCATGTACAAGGCTGTTGCCGTTCTTGCCTTTGCGGCTTTCATCTGCGGTTGCCATTCCATCGGCAGCAGCAACCCGTTAGGCGATATGTATCCGATCCTGCGATGTGTTTCCCTTTACGATAAAGATGACATTACGTCAGATCAGGTCGATACCATCCGTTACCTTGCCAAGCAGGAAAACGGCTGCACAATGATCCTCGGCAAACTGTACGAACGTGGACACGGCGTACCTCAGGATTATCAGCAAGCCAAAGCCATTTATCAGGCCGCCGCCGCAGTAAATCCAGCAGCCTATTCCCGACTTGGCACCATGGCGGCAGAGGGCATCGGCGGGCCGGTGGATCTCGTGGCGGCCAGAGACTTCTATCTGCGCGCCACTGCCCATCCCGGTAATACGGAAATCGAACTCAAAGTCGCCGCCTATCTGGAGAACGGCATAGGTGGCGCGCAAGATCTGCCGGGTGCGCTGGAGCACTACTTCAATGCCGGCAAGGCGGGTGGCAGCGAATCCTGGAAAGGGGTCGAGCGACTGCGTGCCAAAGGTGTGGCGATGACCATTGAGCAGCAACAGCGCTACAACAATCTCTTTGTCGCCATGGTGCGCAGCGACCTCGAGACTTACATAGAAATGGCGGAGAAAACCCTCGAAAAAGTCACCACTGCGACGCAACCCGGGAAACCGGTTCAGGTGCAGCTCGCGTACATCCGCGGCACATTGGTACCAGTGATTTCGCTGTACGCCAGCTGCGGCGATAACGCGATTGATCAGAAGGTGATGCAGGGGTTCAAGGATTATCGCTTTCCCGGTGACCCTATCGTGCCAGCGGGCCAGAAGAATTATCAGGCAATTGCCTCGGTCAGGACGGATGGGATGACACCGATGGAGCGGTTTTATCAGGACCGCAAAACAACCCGGTGATCGCGAACGCAGGGGAGTAGTTGCCGGATCGCCACTTCCCGGCCACTCTATGCCCAGACGACAAGGAGCGTCAGCCGACCCTCCGTCGCGATCACAGGGAGCTTGCAGCATGAGCGAAGACAGCAAAGTCAAAGGCCCGGCGTCCTATTTCCCCTCCATCGAAAAGAAGTACGGCCAACCGATCGATCACTGGTTGAACCTCCTTGCCGGCCTCGGCGACAAAAAGCACATGGAACGGGTCGCCTGGCTCAAGACCGAGCACGGCATGGGCCACGGCCACGCCAACGCACTGGTTGCGCATCATCTGGCGAGCAGTAAACAGTGAGGGCAGGGCGGCCATTGGCTGCGCCGCTCAAGCCTTTATCACAAGACCCGCAGCCAAGGCGCCACCGATGCCGCTGAGCTTCCATAAAATGCACGCCAACGGCGACGATTTCGTCCTGGTCGACACCCGCAACAGCGCCAACCCGATCACCAGCGAACTGGCCCGGCGACTGGGCGACCGCCATCAAGGCATAGGCTTCAACCAGCTCGCGGTGGTGCTCGACTGCGATGATGCCGATGCGCGCCTGCAATTCTGGAATGCCGACGGTTCAGCGCTGGATGTCTGCGGCAGCGCAACCCGTGGCGCCGCCGATCGACTGATGCGTGAGGCCAGCGGCAAATCGATCACTCTGCGCACCCAGCGTGGGCTGCTTATCTGCGAACGCACGCCGGGCGGCTTGATCGCCGTCGACATGGGCCAGCCGCTGTTCGACTGGGCAGACATTCCCCTGACACGGCAATGCAACACGCTCGAGCTGCCATTGCCTGGCGATCCAAGCGCCTGCAGCATGGGCAATCCGCACTGCACGTATTTCGTCGACGACCTCGGCAGTGTCGACATCGCCAGCCTCGGCCCAACCCTCGAAAGCCACCCCTTGTTCCCGCGCAAGACCAACGTCCATTTCGTGCAGATCATCGACCGCCAGCACATCCGCCTGCGCATCTGGGAACGCAACGGCGGCATCCCGCTCGGCTCTGGCTCATGCGCCTGCGGCGCCGCCGTCAATGGCATCCGCCGGGGCCTGCTTGACCACACCGTCGAAGTCGAATGCGACGGCGGCCCCGTCAGCGTGCACTGGAGCGGTACCGGCAACGTTACCCTCAGCGGCCCGGTCGAACACCTCTACTCCGGCACAATCCCCGACACACACCTGTAAAACCACTACCAACCCCGCAGGAGCAAAGCTTGCTCGCGAAAGCGTCCTTCTAAACAGCAAATCACTGCTTGTTTAAACGACGCCTCCAGCAACCCATAAAGCCCTACAACGTCTTGCGCCGTTGCCTACGACTAAGCCAGAATCCGCCGGCTTGTGCGTCTGGCACTCCCTCCGTACCTTGATTCCCGTCACTGCTCATCAGTGATCGGGTCTGCAAGCCCGCCGAAAAACCAGACGCCCAGCCCTGCCAATGGACACTCATTCGTGCCCACTCAATGGCGGCTTTGTGCGGGAGACCTTAGGGTCTGCCGGGTGCCTGGTTTCCCGGTCTTGCAGACCCGCGCATAGCTGCCACCCATCATCTGCAAGTGATGCCGGTAGCTCCTAGTGAACAATCAGGAGTTTCACCATGATCAAACCAACACCCAACCCACCAGAAACCAATCCGACATCCCCTTACGAATCCCCCGATTCCAAGCGATTCCACGAGGCCGCCGAACGCGCTCTCGACCACTATCTTGGCCCCGCGCAAATCATGGCCAGCACCCAACAACCCGAACGCATGTACCTAGCCAACCCGAAGTACAACAGCGAATCCCTGCTCGCCAACGCCAGCGAATCCCTCGGCTCCGCCAGCGAAATGCTCCTCAACTTCGCCGCCATGCTCGACACCTCCCACCGCAAAACTGCACTGGGCATCGCCCAAGTCGTGATGCTCGGCGAAATCGCCGTCAACCAAGCGCTGGATAACGTCGAAATCGCCAGCTAATTCTCACCCCGACGAGGGGAAACCCTCGTCGAACCCCGCGGCCACACCTTGGCTGGCACACGGCCACGGCTTGCGCGCAAAAGTCTCGGCTGTCACCCTTCGGGCCGTTCTCAAGGATCAGAACCAGGAAACATGGATGAGTGGCTACGTACCCAACCCCCCGAAAAATTATCGTTACGAAGAAGCCAAACCCGTCGATATTCACGCCCAGCGTTGGGCGGAATATGAGAAGCACGGGAAAGAGCCTGCGCGCGAACCTGAGAAAATCGGGATCGCGTTGAGGATTGGGGTTTTCTTTGATGGCACTGGGAATAATGCGAACAACACGGCGGCTGGATTGCTGTGTGGGGCGCAGCATCCGATTGCGCCGGAAGATATTCCGGCTAGTTGTCAGCCGTACATGAGCGATCCGGATAGCAGTTACGCTAACGACATCAGCAACGTGAAAAAGCTGAGCGAACTGTATGAGGCACCGCGACTCGCTGAGGGAGAGGGACCACGTAAGAAAGCTTTCGGTATGGTCTACGTCGAAGGCATAGGTACCCGTTCAGGTGAAGAAGACAGTAAATTCGGCGCCGGTACAGGACGTGGCGAAACCGGTGTTGCCGGGCGCGTCCAATCTTCTTTCACTTTGATCGAACAGCGTATCACTGAGGTATTGGATAAAAATCCCGATAGTGAAATTGCTTCGTTGACCTTCGACACGTTTGGCTTCAGTCGCGGTGCGGCAGCCGCCAGACATTTCGCCAATGAGATCGTGCGTGGCAAACAAGGCCCTTTAGGCGAGATTCTTCGTAGCAAATCAGATGTTCTCAGTCCGACCTTTGTCGATCAATACAACGGCGACATCAATGTGGGCTTCATTGGTTTGTTCGACACTGTGCCGTCGATTGCTGGATGGTCCAATTTGGGCAATATCAAAAGTGCAGTCGCAACAGGGATCAAACTCTACCTCGACCGACGTTACTTCACCGACGTTGTGCAGTTGGCGGCGCGGGATGAGTGCAGGGCTAACTTTGCTCTCAATCGCGTAGCGATGGATCATCCGGAAATTGTCTTGCCGGGTGTGCATTCCGATGTGGGTGGAGGTTACCTTGAGGACGCTGAAGAATGTGTGCTCATTAGCCCAATGCAAACGCTAGAAGTCGGCAACTACGCGGATGTCACCACCACATCGATCTACCAGGATGCGGTCAATGTGAGAAAACAGTGGTTAGCCAACGGCTGGCCTTCCGAAATGCTGGAAGTCGTTACACCACCTCCTTTACTGATGCCGATCAGTCCTCAGGATCGACTGAGTCCTCGAGTCAAACGAGTCTACGCCGCCGTTCAACTCAAGCGTCCGGTGAGTGGGTTACTGTCGAGAGTGAGCCTGCGCGTGATGCATCAACTCGCCAAAGCCAAAGGCGTTCGCTTCGAAGACATTCCCGAGACGCCAGACTTCGCCGTTCCTGAAGAACTTCAGCCCATGTGTGATCGTTTTGTCTCCGGCGACTACAGCACCACGCCAGAGGAGGAGCAAATGCTCAAACTCAAGTACATTCACACGTCCGCCAATTGGAACCATCCGCTTGGCAGGAGAGACGGAAGTGGCATCAGAGCTGTTTACATCAACGCCCCCACGGAAGATGCAATCCGAGTAAAGCACCCACACGTACCTGACTGGACGCTTTGGTAATGAAGTTATTTACAGCACTGCTGTGCACGCTCTTTGTGGCTGGCTGTAATGCCGACCCGCTGTCAGCAAAAAACGACCCTAAATCCCCATGGTGGGAACTCGGTTTCACCGAACCCAACTACATGAAGGTCTGGGTTGAAGACACTGCTGTGGAAGACATTAAGGGCAAGACGTTTCTGCGCACGGGTGGAGGTTCAGCATCGGGCGGGTACCCAGAGGATGGTACTGAGTCGGCCCGAGGCTGGGACGGAGTGGGCGCGTCCGCAAAAGCGGTAGTTGGCGCTGATCTTCCAAAACGAATTTTCGTTCGCTGGCAATCCATCGTAGAGCCTCAGACCTATCGCGCATGGGTGGACATACCCGAAGAAGCCAGACAATTGATGCTGACCTCGGTCAACCAGCGCTGTGCGAAAACCCCAGACCAAAAAGCTACCTATATATCTTCGGTCTACCTGGGATTGGCTCCCGGAGGTGTCGTACAAGTTTGGGTTAGAGACTCCTGCCACCATCCAATCAAAGTGGCTAATGCTCAAGCTGAAATCGAACCGCTAGGACCAAGTCAGGGGAAAACCCAAGGGCGTTACGCTTATCCCATTAGTGAGAAGTCCAAGCGATATATCGAAAAATTCGGTATCCCTTACGGGAGTTGGTAGACGGTAAATCAATGAAGCAATGCATTATGGCGGTATGTATGTTGTTCCTGAGCGGCTGCCAGTCTGCCTATCCTCTATCCGGAAAAAACGACCCGAAATCCGATTCATGGGAACTTGCGTTCACCGAACCCTATTACATGAAGGTTTGGGTTGAGGGCAGTGCTGTTGAAGACATCAACGGCAAGCTATTCAAGCGCACAGGATCCGGAACAGCCGCAGGCGGGGAGCCTGAAAACGGTAAAGAATCTGCTCGAGGCTGGCACGCAGTAGGTGGTGCTGCAAAAGCAGTGATTGGTGCTGATCTTCCGAAGCGCATTTACGTGCGCTGGCAATCAATTGTCGAGCCGCAGACATATCAGGTTTGGGTTGATGTGCCCGAAGAGGCGAGGAACTTGATGGTGCAGTCGGTCAATCAGCGATGTCCTGAAGCTCCGAAACAGCAGGCCAGCTACAGCGCTTCTATCTATTTGGGTCTGGCTCCAGGGGGCGTCATACAAGTTTTCGTCCGAGATTCCTGCCACCGTCCTGTCAAGGTAGGAAGGGCTCAGGCCGAGATCGAACCGTTGGGGCCAAGTCGGGGGAAGCACCAAGGACGATACGCGTATCAAATCAGTGAAAGGTCAAAGCTTTACATCGAGAAGTACGGTACCCCGTATGGAAGTTGGTGATTAGCACTGTCTTTACCGTGATATTCACCTTGAGTAGAACGTTTCGCGAGCGCCATCCTCATACGGCGTCGGAGTGAAGGACTATCGTCGGTCTAAGCTTGGCGAATTTGGAGAAAGCAATTTTTGAGAATAGAAAGCGCTACACGCTTTGATGATGTCGACCACGAATCAGGATATGACTACCGTGGTTTCAACTATGTGATTCGGAATGAAATGGAAGAATTTGCAGTCCGAATTTACGACGACGAACCGGGTACGGCAACGGTATCGCGTCCGACTATGATGTCAACGCACATTTGCCTCAGTATGCTGGTTGAGTTCTTACAATCGGCGCTAGCTGTGTCTGCGATTTTCCTCTACAAGGGCGAGACGGGATGCTATGCGGAGATAGATCTCGATAGCCTGAAATTCAAAAAATAAATTTGTCCCTATTTTCCAAGACTCGGATCGACCATTCGCGAATAGCGCCCGTTTATTTCTCAGACCAAGGGTCAATGGTCAGTCCCGCGCCGAAGATGCAGAAAAGCGCAACGGCCGGGATCGTGAGTACTGAAATGACGCCAGTAGCCACGATGTATCCGATTACATTTGTAGCGCCCTCGTTAATAGCCATTCCCCACGTGAATTTAATCAGCTGAGCGGTAGAAATTGTGCAACATAAGGCCCCAAGGAGGAACCCGATACCCAGGGTGCTTACCGCAATTTTCGCTTTGTCGTCCATTTGAAATGCTCACGGTTGTGGCTCAATTTCGTATATCGAAACACAAGCCAATTGGTTTCGCGAGCGAAGTCAGTGCACTTTCTCTACGTGAGATAAAAACTCAGCGCGCTCCCTTCAAGGCAGTTCATTGGCCCCTTCGAAAAGGCGATTTTTGGCGAGGAGAGGGCTCGCCAGAGCAACCAGCGCCACAGCAGTTTTGCCAAATAAATTGCCAATCCTTCAGCTGTTAATCAACCAAGGATCTGAAATTCAGAACTACCCAGCAGCTCCCCATTAACCATCACCCGCACCCCATGCCGCCCCACAAAATGCTTCCGCGTCGTAAAGTCCTTAATCACCTGCCGCCTCCCCACAACCTCCACCCCAAACCCCGCCAACACCACCGTCTTCAACTTAAAAACCTTCCGCGAAACCCCGCCATTCGCCTTCACATAGTCAATCGCATAATCAATCACCAACCGCTGTTCATGCGCCACCGTCGACTTCACCACAAACGACAACGTAATCGCTTCCCCCAACCTCACCACTACCGGTTCAACCCGCACATCCAACAACTCAACCTCAGCCTTCGCCCCTGCACCAATCACCGTCAGCGCTCGCAAATCCCCCTGCTTAATCAAACTCCGCAACGCATGCTTCGCAATCCAAGCCGTGTGCTTGTTCTCCAGCGACCAACCTTCAATCGTGTCCAACACCCACCCCGGATGCACCTTCGTCACATCATTCAAATGATTCGCCACGGACTTGCGCACGTACAAACTCTCATCCGCCTTCAACCGATCCAGTATCCCCGCTGCCAACTGCGGATCCGCCTGCACCGCGTCCAACCGAAACGACCAAGGCAGGCGAGGGCGGCTGCCTTCGCTGGCGAGGCGTCGAACGTGGTGGTTTTCGTCTCGGGTCCAGTCGTGCATCCGTTCCAGCGAGCGCTCTAGGTCGCTGCGCAGAAAGTGGCGGATGGCGAATTCGGAGGAGCCGAAGGTGGTGAAGTATTTCAGCGCATCCATGGAGGTATCGAACGCGTGCCCGCCGTAGCTGGCGACGTAGTGCGGCAGGCACATGCTGACGAATCCGCTGTTCAGCCGTGGCGCGAGTTCGAAAAGCACTTCCAGGGAATCTTGGTAATCCAGTGGCAACACGGCGTGCAGGCTTTCGCTAACACGTGCCATGCGTTGCATCACTGATAATTCCGCGAGTCCGTCCTGGGCGTGTTTGAGAAACGCCTTGGCCTTGAACGCGGGGTACACGGCGCTCATTTCGCGGGCGATGTGTTGCAAGCGTTCGGCGTTGAAGATTTCCTTTAACGCCGGGGCGGCGGTGTCGGTGGTGCTCATGGTCAGGTCATCGGGGTGCTGACGAACGCTTCGAGGCTTTCCGCGTATGCAGTGTATTGGGCGATGCGCGGGTAGCGGTCGTTGTCGATCTGGTCGGGTACGACGAGGCCGGTAAAGCTCCAGGCGACCGCAAGGCTGATGCCGTCCTGAGCGAGGGTGCCGTCGGTGGGCAAGTGGTAGCTGTCGAGTTCTGTTTCCAGCGCGCTGAACGCGGCGGCGAGTTGGCTTTCGACGCGTTCGACCCACGGTTGGTACTGAATGTCGGCGGGGCGCAGGTTGCGTTCGTAGTAGAGCTGAACGGCTTTTTCGCAGGCGGCGAGGCTCAGGCCGATAAGGCGCAGGGCGCCGGCGCGTTGGCTCAACTCGGTCGGCAGCAGGCTTTTGCCTGAAGCAGACTCGAGGTAGTCGAGGATCAACGTCGAGTCCATCAACACCACGCCGTCATCGAGAATCAGCGTCGGCGCCTTGACCACCGCGTTGATCTGCTGGAATTGCTCGAAATGGCGAAACACCGAGACTGCCTCATGTTCGAGGTCGATCCCTAAGCGTTTGGCGGAGATCGCCACGCGCCGCACGTAGGGGGAATCCAGCATGCCGATCAGTTTCATGACGCGTTCCTTCAAGTCGAGCCGGTGGGGAAGGCATAACCTAGCCGAGCTTGAAGGAATTGTCAGTCGTCGAAGCCGACCTGTTCGTGAATTTCGTCGACCTTGAGTTCCAGGCGATAGGCGACGGCGATGAACAGCGCCTGGCACAGGCACAACGTCGCGCTCAGCGAGCGGAAGGCGAACGAGCTGCCTTCGTTGACCAGCAACACGGTGTTCGCGCGTTTGGCCAGTGGCGAGAGGTTGCTGTCGGTGAGGATCAGGGTTTTCGCCTGATGGTGCTGGGCGATGCGCAGGCAGTGTTGGGTTTCCTTGGCGTACGGGGTGAAGCTGATCGCGATGACCAGGTCGTTGGCGCGCACGCTGCGCATCTGTTCACGGTAGCTGCCGCCGAGGCCGGAAACCAGGTGGATGCGCTTGTTGGTGTGTTGCAGGTTGTAGACCAAGTAGTCGGCGACGGCGAAGGAACGGCGCACGCCAACCACGTAGATATTGTCGGCGTTGACGACGAGGTCGACGGCTTTGTCGAAAGCGGCGTCGTCGAGCTCCTGGCCCAGGCGTTCGATGCCGGAGAGGGTGGCGTCGATGCATTCACGGGCGAGGTCGCCGCCGCTGGCCTTCTGCGACTTGTTGGCGATCATGCTGCGGATGCGTTGCTGGTAGTTCTGCACCGGCGTGGCTTTGTGCGTGTAGGCCTCGCGGAACAAGGCCTGCATTTCGCTGAAACCGCTGAAGCCGAAGCGTTGCGAGAAACGCACGATGGCGGACGGGTGCACTTCGCACTCGCGGGCGATGTCGCTGATGCGATCGACCATGATCCGGTCGCTCTGCTGGCTCATGTAGCTGGCGATGCGTTTGAGCTGGCGCGGCAGGGCTTCGTATTCTTCGGTGATCAGTTGCAGCAGGCGCTCGGCATTGATCGGGGGGCTGGCGAGGTCGCGCTCGGAGGTTTGCTCGTCGGTAGCCGGCTGATCGGTGCGGGACATAAAGAATCCTTCTGGCTTGTTCTTATAGGGCTGACGAATCGGTCAGCCCCTGACAATAGGTGGGCTGTGCGCAGTCTACAGGGTAGGCCGGAATAAAATCTGCGGCATGCAATCGGCGCTCACGCTGCTGAATCGATGCACTGGGGCTGGAACGGTCGTACAAAAGTTTATTGGAAAAAATATTCCATGTAAAAATTATTTGGAATATTTATTGATTGTTCGGTTCCAGTCGTTTTAGTCTGCATCCACCAAGAGTGTTCGGCACGACCACCGTCCCGAACGCAGGCTGATAAAAATAACAGGAGCCAGCATGGGCCAGACTCGTTTTGCCAGTGGGCGTCAATTGGATCTGATATGCCTGGGGCGCCTTGGCGTCGATCTCTATGCGCAGCAAGTCGGCGCGCGGCTGGAGGACGTTTCCAGTTTCGCCAAATACCTCGGCGGCTCCTCCGCCAATATCGCCTTCGGCACTGCGCGGCTGGGCCTCAAGTCGGCGATGTTGAGCCGGGTCGGCGACGATCACATGGGCCGTTTCCTGCTCGAATCGCTGGCCCGCGAGGGTTGCGACGTCAGCGGCATCAAGGTCGATCCGGAACGTCTGACCGCTATGGTCCTGCTCGGTCTCAAGGACCGCGAAACCTTTCCCTTGGTGTTCTACCGCGAGAACTGCGCCGACATGGCGTTGCGCACCGAAGACATCAGCGAAACCTTTATCGCCTCCAGCAAAGCCTTGCTGATCACCGGCACGCATTTCTCTACCGATGGCGTCTACAAGGCGAGCATCCAGGCCCTGGAGTACGCCGAGAAGCACGACGTCAAACGCATTCTCGACATCGACTATCGGCCGGTGCTGTGGGGTTTGGCCGGTAAGGCGGACGGCGAAACCCGTTTCGTCGCCGATCAGAACGTCAGCCAGCATGTGCAGAAAATCCTCCCGCGTTTTGACCTGATCGTCGGTACTGAAGAGGAGTTTCTGATTGCCGGTGGTTCGGAGGATTTGCTCACTGCGTTGCGCAATGTGCGGCGCGTCAGTGCAGCGACATTGGTGGTCAAACTCGGTCCGCAGGGCTGCACGGTGATTCACGGGGTGATTCCGGTGCGTCTTGAAGACGGCGCGATTTTCCCCGGCGTGCGTGTTGAAGTGCTTAACGTGTTGGGTGCTGGCGATGCGTTCATGTCGGGGTTCCTCGCCGGTTGGCTGGAGGACGCCAGCGATGAGCGCTGCTGCCAGCTCGCCAATGCCTGCGGCGGTCTGGTGGTGTCGCGGCATGCCTGTGCACCGGCAATGCCGACCCGCGCCGAACTCGATTATCTGTTCAACAGCACGGTGCCGATCACCCGGCCGGATCAAGACGTCACCCTGCAGCGCTTACATCAGGTCAGCGTGCCACGCAAACAGTGGAAGCAGCTGTTCATTTTTGCCTTCGATCATCGCGGGCAACTGGTGGAACTGGCGCACAAGGGCGGCCGCGATCTCGACGCGATCTGCCAGCTCAAACAACTGTTCATTCAGGCCGTGGAGCGCGTCGAAGCCGATTTGCGTGAGCAGGGCATCGAGGCCGATGTCGGGCTGCTGGCCGATCAACGTTTTGGTCAGGACTCACTGAACGCCGCCACCGGGCGTGGCTGGTGGGTGGCGCGCCCGGTGGAAGTGCAGGGTTCGCGGCCGCTGGCGTTCGAACATGGGCGCTCGGTGGGCAGCAATCTGATTGCCTGGCCGCAGGAGCAGATCATCAAGTGTCTGGTGCAGTTTCACCCGGACGATGAACCGCTGCTGCGCCTGGAGCAGGAGGCGCAGATCAAGGGTTTGTATCAGGCGTCGCTGGTCAGCGGGCATGAGTTGCTGCTGGAGATTATTCCGCCGAAGGATCTGCCGTCGGCGCATCCGGACGTTTTGTATCGCGCGCTGAAACGTCTCTACAACCTCGGGATTTATCCGGCGTGGTGGAAGATCGAGGCGCAAAGTGCCGAGGAATGGCAACAGCTCGATGAGTTGATTCAAGAGCGTGATCCGTACTGCCGTGGCGTGGTGTTGCTGGGGCTGAATGCGCCGACGGCGGAGTTGGCAACCGGGTTTCAGCAGGCGCGCCAGAGCCGGACCTGTCGCGGGTTCGCCGTGGGCCGGACGATTTTTCAGGAGCCGAGCCGCGCGTGGATGGCCGGCGAGATCGACGATGAAACACTGATCAGGCAGGTGCAGGGCACGTTTGTCGAATTGATCGAGGCGTGGCGCTCATCGCGCAGCTAAGCATTCACCCCGAACCCTGTAGGAGTGAGCCTGCTCGCGATAGCTGCGTCAGGTAACCCTGAATTGAATGTGCCACCGCTATCGCGAGCAGGCTCACTCCTACAGGGGAGCGGTGGTGGTCTTAATGATTGATGTAAAAACAATAAAAGGTGCAGCCATGCCCGCTATCCGAATTGGCATCAACCCGATCTCCTGGAGCAACGACGACTTGCCGTCCCTTGGTGGCGAGACGCCGCTGAGCACCGCGCTGAGCGAAGGCAAGGAGATCGGCTACGAAGGTTTTGAGCTCAACGGCAAGTTTCCCAAGGATGCCAAAGGCGTCGCTGACGTGCTGCGGCCTTACGATCTGGCGTTGGTCTCCGGCTGGTATTCCAGTCGTCTGGCGCGCCGTTCGGTGGCCGAGGAAATCGACGCCATCGGCGGCCACGTCGAGTTGCTGGCGAAGAATGGCGCCAAGGTGCTGGTCTACGGCGAGGTCGCTGACTCGATTCAAGGCCAGCGCATTGCCTTGGTCGAACGCCCGCGTTTTCACACCGAACAAGCGTGGCAGGCATACGCCGACAAGCTCACTGAGCTGGCGCGTTTCACCCTGTCGCAGGGTGTGCGTCTGGCGTATCACCACCACATGGGGGCCTATGTGGAATCGCCGTCGGACATCGACAAGTTGATGGCGCTGACCGGCAGCGAAGTCGGCCTGCTGTTCGACTCGGGCCACTGTTACATGGGCGGCGGCGAGCCGTTGCAGGTGCTGCGCAAACACATCGAACGCATCTGCCACGTGCATTTCAAGGACGTGCGCAAACCGGTGGTGCAACTCGCGCGCAATAACCTCTGGAGTTTCCCCGACTGCATCATCAACGGCACTTTCACCGTGCCGGGCGATGGCGATATCGATTTCGGCGCGTTGCTCGATGTGCTGCTGTCCGCCGATTACCACGGTTGGCTGGTGGTCGAGGCCGAGCAGGATCCCGCCGTGGCGCCGAGTTATGTCTACGCGAAACAAGGCTTCGATACCTTGCGTGCGCTGCTCGATGAGAGGAGCCGCTGATGAGCCTTCTGGTCAAGAGTAACGGCCGTGGCCGGACAGTGGTCGAGTTGGCCAAGGGTGAACTGGAATATGTCGGGTTCGCCGCGTATCGCTTGAGTCTCGGCGAAACCTTGCCGGTCGCTGCTGGCGATAAGGAGTTGTGCCTGGTGCTGCTCAGCGGCCGTATCGGCCTCAAGGGCGAAGCGCCGGGGCAGGGTGCGTTCGACTGGGACAACCTCGGCGATCGGCAATCGGTGTTTGAAGACAAATCTCCGTTTGCCGCGTATTTGCCGCCCGGCAGTCAGGCGCAGGTGACGGCACTCAGCGACGTGCAAATCGCCGTATGTGCCGCGCCCGGTTCGCCGGGCAAGGGTTTCGGCCCACGGCTGATCAAGCCCGACAACATGAAGCGCAGTGTGCGTGGCAAAGGCGCGAACACCCGTTACGTCTGCGACATCCTGCCGGACACCGAGCCTGCGCATTCGCTGTTGGTGGTGGAGGTGCGCACGCCGTCCGGGCATTCCTCGAGCTACCCGCCGCACAAGCACGACACTGACGATCTGCCGCACCAGAGCTTTCTCGAAGAAACCTATTACCACCAGATCAATCCGCCGCAGGGCTTTGTGTTCCAGCGCGTGTACACCGACGACCGCAGCATCGATCAGGCCATGGCCGTGGAAAACAGCGACCTGGTCGTGGTGCCCAAGGGGTATCACCCGGTCAGCGTGCCGTATGGCTACGAATCTTATTACCTGAACGTGATGGCCGGGCCGAAACGGGTCTGGCAGTTCCATAACGATCCTCAGCACAGTTGGCTGCTCGACCTCTGAATTCCAGCACTTGCACGGAGAACAACAACAATGAGCGACACCCCGGTTTTAGGCCATTACATCCACGGCCAGGTGCAGGACAGCGGCAGCGAACGCTTCAGCAATGTGTTCAACCCGGCCACCGGTGCGGTACAGGCGCGGGTCGGGCTGGCCACTGAAAAAACCGTCGACGAGGCAGTGGCCTCGGCGCTGCAAGCGTTCCCGGCGTGGTCGGAGCAATCGTCGCTGCGCCGCTCGCGGGTGATGTTCAAGTTCAAGGAACTGCTCGACCGTCACCACAACGAACTGGCAGAAATCATCAGCCGCGAACACGGCAAGGTGCTGTCCGACGCAAAGGGTGAAGTGACCCGTGGTATCGAGATCGTCGAGTACGCCTGTGGCGCGCCGAACCTGTTGAAAACCGATTTCAGCGACAACATCGGCGGCGGCATCGACAACTGGAACCTGCGTCAGCCACTCGGTGTGTGCGCCGGGGTGACGCCGTTCAACTTCCCGGTGATGGTGCCGCTGTGGATGATCCCGCTGGCGCTGGTCACCGGTAACTGCTTCATCCTCAAACCGTCGGAGCGCGACCCGTCGGCAAGTCTGCTGATGGCGCGATTGCTCACGGAGGCCGGTTTGCCCGATGGCGTGTTCAACGTCGTGCAGGGCGACAAAGTTGCGGTGGACGCCTTGCTGCAACACCCGGACATCGAGGCGATCTCGTTTGTCGGTTCGACACCGATTGCCGAATACATCCACCAGCAAGCGACCGCGCGCGGCAAACGTGTGCAGGCGCTGGGTGGGGCGAAGAACCACATGATCGTTATGCCCGATGCCGATCTCGATCAAGCCGCAGACGCTTTGATCGGCGCGGCTTACGGCTCGGCGGGCGAGCGTTGCATGGCGATTTCGGTTGCCGTCGCGGTGGGCGATGTCGGCGATCAGTTGATCGCCAAACTGCTGCCGCGCATCGATCAACTGAAAGTCGGCAACGGTATGCAGGGCGACAGCGACATGGGGCCGTTGGTGACGGCCGAGCATAAGGCCAAGGTCGAAGGTTTTATCGACGCAGGCGTGGCGCAAGGTGCGCAATTGATAGTCGATGGGCGCAACTTCAAGGTGCCGGGCGCGGAGGAGGGTTTCTTCGTCGGGGCGACGCTGTTCGATAACGTCACTACCGAGATGAGCATCTACCAGCAAGAGATTTTCGGCCCGGTGCTGGGCATTGTTCGCGTGCCCGATTTTGCCAGTGCCGTGGCGTTGATCAATGCCCATGAGTTCGGCAACGGCGTGTCCTGCTTTACCAGTGACGGCGGCATTGCCCGGGCATTTGCGCGCACGATCAAGGTCGGCATGGTCGGGATCAATGTGCCGATTCCGGTGCCGATGGCGTGGCACTCGTTCGGCGGCTGGAAGCGCTCGTTGTTTGGCGATCATCACGCTTATGGCGAGGAAGGCATTCGTTTTTACAGCCGCTACAAAAGCGTGATGCAGCGCTGGCCCGACAGCATCGCCAAAGGCCCTGAATTCAGCATGCCCACCGCCAAATAACGTCTTTCTGCGGAGAACCACTGTCATGAGCAAACCCCTGCGTTTCGCCCTGAACCGTATGGTCGCCCCACGCCTGTCGCTGCCGGCATTCATTGAACTGGCGGTGACCCTGAAAGCCGACGCCATCGAGATTCGCAACGACCTCAAGGGTGTCGAAATCGAAGACGGCACCGCGCCGGAGCGGGTGCGTGAAATGTGCGCGGCGAAAGGCATCAGCGTGCTGTCGATCAATGCGCTGTATCCCTTTGATGTGTGGAACGACCAGCGTCGCGCGCAAGCCTTGAAGCTCGCCGCGTACGCCCGCGATTGCGGCGCGCAGGGCCTGGTCATGTGCCCACTGAATGATCATGCCGACGCTCGCAGCCAGGCCGAACGCGCGGCGGGTTTGCGTACCGCGTTGTCTGAGCTGGCGCCGATGCTGCGCGATCACGGCATCCTCGGTTTCATCGAACCGCTGGGTTTCGAAGAGTGCTCGCTGCGCCGTAAATACACGGCAGTGGAGGCGATCAAGGCTGTGGGCGGCCTGGATGTATTCCGCTTGGTGCATGACACCTTCCACCATCATTTGGCCAGGGAGCAGGAGTTCTTCCCCGAGCTGACCGGGCTGGTGCATATCTCCGGCGTTGAAGAGGCCGACGCCCCGCTCAATAGCATTCGTGATGGTCATCGCGTGCTGGTGGGCGAGGGCGACATTCTGGGGAATGCCGCGCAGATCGAGCAACTGCTCGCCAGTGGCTACGACGGCTACCTGTCGTTCGAGCCATTCGCCGAGAGCGTGCATGGCCTGACGGATATCCGCCAAGCCATCGGCGCCAGCATGGCTCACCTGCAAAATTCCCTGACCTGACAATCCCCGTGTAGGAGCTGCCGCAGGCTGCGATCTTTTGATCTTGATCTTAAAAAAAACCTAGATCAAAAGATCGCAGCCTTCGGCAGCTCCTACAGGGGGTGGTGTACTTTTTGAAGGATCGGTTATGACCACAACAAGATTGACCATGGCTCAGGCCCTGGTGAAATTCCTCGATAACCAGTACATCGAGGTCGATGGCGTAGAAAGCAAATTCGTCGCCGGGATTTTCACTATTTTTGGTCACGGCAACGTGCTCGGCCTCGGCCAGGCACTGGAGCAGGACAGCGGTGACTTGATCGTCCATCAGGGCCGCAACGAGCAGGGCATGGCGCATGCCGCCATCGGTTTCGCCAAGCAGCACCTGCGTCGCAAGATCTACGCCTGTTCCTCTTCGGTCGGCCCCGGTGCGGCCAACATGATTACCGCTGCCGCCACGGCCACTGCCAACCGTATCCCCTTGCTGTTGTTGCCCGGCGATGTCTACGCCTGCCGACAACCCGACCCGGTGCTGCAACAGATCGAGCAGTTCCACGACTTGAGCATCAGCACCAACGATGCCTTCAAAGCCGTGAGCAAATACTGGGACCGCATCAATCGCCCCGAGCAGTTGATGACGGCGGCGATCCACGCCATGCGCGTGCTCACCGATCCTGCCGAAACCGGCGCGGTGACGCTGGCCTTGCCGCAAGACGTGCAAGCCGAAGCCTACGACTACCCGGATTATTTCCTGCAAAAACGCGTGCATCGCATCGAGCGTCGTCCGGCCACCGAAGCGATGCTCGGCGACGCGCTGGCGCTGTTCAAAGGCAAGCGCAAACCGTTGATCATCTGTGGCGGCGGAGTGCGTTACTCCGGGGCCAATACGGCGTTGCAGGCGTTTGCCGAACGCTTCGACATTCCTTTTGCAGAAACTCAGGCCGGCAAGAGTGCGGTGGTCTCCAGCCATCCGCTGAATGTTGGCGGCATCGGTGAAACCGGCTGCCTGGCGGCGAATCTGCTGGCCAGAGAGGCCGATCTGATTATTGGTATCGGCACCCGTTACAGCGATTTCACCACGGCGTCGAAGTCGTTGTTTCAGCATCCGGAGGTGCAGTTTCTCAACCTCAATATCAGCCCGTGCGATGCGCTGAAACTCGACGGCGTGCAGTTGCTTGCCGACGCCAAAAACGGCTTGCAGGCGTTGTCGCAAGCATTGGGTGAATACCGTTCGAGCTGGGGCGAGCAACCGCGTCAGGCCAAGGCGCAACTGGATGAGGAGGTCGATCGGATTTATCAGGTCGACTACCAGGCCAAGGATTTCGTCCCGGAAATCAACGACCACATGGATCCGGCGGTCTTGCGTGAATTTATCGAGCTGACCGGGTCGTGCCTGACCCAAAGCCGCGTGCTCGGCGTACTCAATGAGACTCTGGCCGACGACGCAGTAATCGTTGCCGCCGCCGGCAGCCTGCCCGGCGATTTGCAGCGCAGTTGGCGCAGCAAGGGCGTCAACACCTATCACGTCGAATACGGCTATTCCTGCATGGGTTACGAAGTCAACGCTGCGCTGGGCGTGAAGCTCGCCGAACCTGAACGCGAGGTCTACGCACTGGTCGGTGACGGCTCCTACATGATGCTGCACTCGGAGCTGGCGACCTCGATTCAGGAGCGGCGCAAGATCAACGTCGTGCTGCTCGACAATATGACTTTCGGTTGCATCAACAACCTGCAAATGGAACACGGCATGGACAGCTTCGGCACCGAGTTCCGTTTCCGCAATCCCGAGACCGGCAAGCTCGACGGTGGTTTTGTGCCGGTGGATTTCGCCATGAGCGCGGCGGCTTACGGCTGCAAGACCTACAAGGTCAATAGCGTCGAAGAGCTGCAAGCGGCGCTGGCCGATGCGCGCTTGCAGACAGTGTCGACGCTGATCGATATCAAGGTTTTGCCGAAGACGATGATCCACAAATACCTGTCGTGGTGGCGGGTCGGTGTGGCGCAGGTGTCGACCAGCGCACGCACCGATGCGGTGGCCAAGACCCTCAATGAACGACTGGCCAAGGCCCGTCAGTACTGATTGCCCCTGAATCCAGGAATAATTTCGCAGGAGAGTGTTCATGACTTTGAAGATTGGCGTTATCGGTACCGGGGCCATCGGCCAGGATCACATCCGTCGTTGCAGCCAGACTTTGCTCAACAGTCAGGTCGTCGCTGTCACCGACATCAATTTGCAGCAAGCGGCGAAAGTCGTTGCCGATCTGAAACTGACCGCCGAGGTCTATCCCGACGGCCATGCGCTGATCGGGGCGCCAGAGGTCGAGGCGATCCTCGTCACGTCCTGGGGGCCGAGTCACGAAGAGTTCGTGCTGGCAGCGATTGCCGCCGGCAAACCGGTGTTTTGCGAGAAGCCGCTGGCGGTGACTGCCGCCGGCTGCCGCAGGATCGTCGAAGCCGAGGTCGCCCACGGCAAGCGTCTGGTGCAGGTCGGTTTCATGCGGCCGTACGATGAAGGCTATCGCGCGCTCAAAGCGGTGATCGACAGCGGCCAGATCGGTGAACCACTGATGCTGCACTGCGCGCACCGCAACCCGAGCGTGGGCGAAAACTACAAGACCGACATGGCGATCACCGACACGCTGATCCACGAACTGGATGTGCTGCGCTGGTTGCTCGACGACGATTACGTGTCGGTGCAAGTGGTGTTCCCGCGCAAATCGAGTAAAGCACTGGCGCATTTGAAAGACCCGCAAATCGTCCTGCTGGAAACGGCCAAGGGCACGCGTATCGACGTCGAAGTTTTCGTTAATTGCCAGTACGGCTACGACATCCAGTGCGAGGTGGTGGGCGAAACCGGCATCGCCAGGCTGCCCGAGCCGCAACAGGTGCAAATGCGCAGCGGCGCGAAGCTGTCGAACGCGATTCTGATGGACTGGAAGGATCGCTTCATTGGCGCCTACGACGTTGAGTTGCAGGCCTTCATCGACAGCGTGCGCGCCGGGCAGGTCGGTGGCCCGTCGGCGTGGGATGGCTTCGCCGCAGCGGTCGCGGCGGATGCCTGCATCGAAGCGCAAAACAACGGGCAGATCGTCAAAGTCACCCTGTCAGAACGGCCACGTTTCTACGGATAACCCCAATCTAATCGTGGGAGCGGGCTTGCTCGCGAAAGCGGTGTGTCAGTCGGCATTAGTGTTGGATGTGCCATCGCATTCGCGAGCAAGCCCGCTCCCACAGGGATTGTGTGAAGGAGGAAGTAATGCGTATCGCACTGGATCCTTACATGTACCGCAATCTGTCCTTGGGCAAGATGGTCGACAAGGTCGCCGAGCTCGGTTACGAACACATCGAGCTGTCCCCCCGGGAAGATTTTCTGCCGTTCTACAAGGCGCCGCGTGTCGACAAGGCGCGCATCAAGGAGTTTCGCAAAGCCCTGAGCAACACCGGGGTCAAACTCTCTTCGTTATTACCGATGTACCACTGGGCTGCCGCCGACGAAGGCTTGCGCGTGGCCGCCGTGCGCAACTGGAAACGCGCGATTCAGATTGCCGTGGCGATGGATTGCGAGCTGGTCAACACGGAATTCACCGGTCAATCGGATAACCCGCTGGTGTGCGAAAACCAGTTCATGCGTTCAATGGACGAGTTGATCCCCGAGTTCGAACGCGAGGGCATCAAACTGGATATCCAGGCGCATCCGTATGACTTCTGTGAGCGCAACAACGAGTCGGTGGACATCATTCGCGGGCTGGACTGCGACTGGATCAACTACCTCTATGCCGCGCCACACACGTTTTTCTATGACGACGGCGTCGGTGACATTGCCTCGATGCTCAAGTACGCGGGTTCGAAACTCAGCCACCTGATCATCGCCGACACCTACAACCACAAGGCCTCGTCGGGATTGCGCTACATCGTCAATCCGCCGGGCGTCACCGCCACCGTGCACCAGCATCTGGACATCGGTCAGGGCGAAGTTGACTGGGCAGCTTTTTTCGGCACGTTGCGCGAGATCAAGTTCGACGGCATCGCCACAGTCTCGGTGTTCGCCTGGGAAGACCGGCCGGACGAATCCAACCGGATGATGCTGGAGCGGGTTAAAAGCGAACTTTGCCGCTGAGGCAGCTCCTACACAGGGTTCGTTTCGATCCATAACAATAAGAAGGAGTCGAATCATGCGTATCGGACTTGTCGGTTACGGCCATGGCGGTCGCTTTTTTCATGCACCGCTGCTCAGCAGTCTGCCCGGTGCGACCTTTGTCGGTGTGGTCACGCGCTCCGCCGAACGCCGGCAGTTGCTCGCCACTGAGTATCCCGGCGTGCCAGCCTTCGACAGCATTGGCCAACTGGTCGAGGCGGGCGTGGATGTGCTGGTGATTTCCACGCCGCTCAAGGGCCGGCCGGCGCTGGTGCTCGATGGCCTCGAGCACGGGGTGATGGTGGTCAGCGACAAACCTTTCGCCGCCGATGCGCAACAGGCGCAGACCTTGATCACCATGGCCGAGCGCCAGGGCGTGCGGCTCAGCGTTTATCAGAACCGCCGCTGGGATTCCGATTTCCTCACGGTGCGCAAACTCATCGAGTCCGGTGCGTTGGGGCAGGTCAGCCGCTTCGAATCGCGGGTCGAACGCTACTCGCCGCCATCGGTGAACAACGGCAGTGGCGGCGGGTTCCTGCGCGATCTCGGCAGCCATCTGGTCGATCAGGCGCTGCTGCTGTTCGGCCCGGTCAGCCGCGTGTACGGCGAACTGGATTACCTGGAACAAGCGCAGACCTACGACAACGGTTTTTTCGTCTCGCTGACCCACGCCAGCGGGGTGATCTCGCACTTGGGCGGCAGTTGCCTGCAAAACAGCCCCGGCCCGCGCTTTCGCGTCACCGGCACGCAGGGTTGCTACAGCGTCGATGGCCTCGACGGTCAGGAGGCTCAGGCATTGGCCGGGCTTTCGCCGAAATCGGCGGGCGAACGCTGGGGTGTCGAGGAGCATCGCCGGTGGGGCTGGTTCGAACAGGGCGAGATTCGCGAGCGAGTGCCATCGGAGCGGGGCTGCTGGAATCAGTTCTATCTGCAGCTACAAACCGCGTTACACAGCGGCGGCCCATTGCCCGTGGAGGCGCGTGATGCACTGGCAACCACCCGTGTTCTGGACGCGGCACGGCTGAGCGCCGAGCGTGGCCAAGTGGTCGATTTGCAGGCGTTCGGAGCGGCCGGAGCAAAATTAGAATAAAATTCTAAAATGAGTTGAATTGGAATTAAATTTCCAATAATGTCGTTTCCAGGTTGCCGACTATCAACGTCCAGCCTCGCTCAAGCCTGACTTGAACGAGGGCAGGGCGAACCAAAAACAAGAAACAAAAGCCAGGTACCGTCGATGAAAACCTTTAACGCTGCTTCGCCTGTTTCACGTCTCGCGCTCCACCTCTTTCGCGATCTGCCTCGCGCCTCGTTGCATTTCTTCGTTCGCCTGCTCTGCGTCGAGCGCAACGGCGCCCTGGTCTGCTGCATCCCCGGCGCCCCGATCGTCCGTTTGCCCGTTCACTGAAATCGTCACGCCTCATCCATAAAACCAACAAGAATGTGGAGAAAGACCTTTCATGAAGACCCCGATCCGTTTCACCGCACTGGCCCTGTCCCTGATGTTCGCCAGCGGCGTGGCATTGGCCGACATGCGCATCGGCGTAAGCATGTCGCAGTTCGATGACACCTGGCTGACGTACCTGCGCGAATCCATGGACAGCAAGGCCAAGTCCTACCCCGATGGCGTCAAGCTGCAATTCGAAGACGCGCGCAGCGACGTGGTCAAGCAGTTGAGCCAGGTCGAAAGCTTCATCAGTCAGAAAGTCGATGCCATTGTCGTCAATCCGGTGGATACCGCAGCGACCCGCAAAATCACCGAAGCCGCCGTGAAGGCAGGCATCCCGCTGGTCTACGTCAACCGCCGTCCCGATGATCTGAAGCTGCCCAAGGGCGTGGTCACGGTTGCCTCCAACGATCTTGAAGCCGGCGAAATGCAGATGCAGTACCTCGCCGACAAAATGGGCGGCAAGGGCGAAATCGTCATCCTGCTGGGTGACCTCGCCAACAACTCCACGACCAACCGCACCAAGGGCGTGAAAGAGGTCCTGGCGAAATATCCGCAGATCAAGGTTGAGCAGGAACAGACCGGTATCTGGCTGCGCGATAAAGGCATGACGCTGGTCAATGACTGGCTGACCCAAGGCCGCAAGTTCGACGCGGTGGTCTCCAACAACGACGAAATGGCCATTGGCGCCGCCATGGCCCTGCAACAGGCCGGGGTGGACAAGGGCAGCGTGCTGATCGCCGGTGTCGACGGTACGCCCGACGGTTTGAACGCAATCAAGAAAGGCAGCATGGCCGTTTCGGTGTTCCAGGACGCCAAAGGCCAGGCTGACGGCTCCATCGACACTGCCGTGAAAATGGCGAAAAACGAAGCGGTGGAGCAGAACGTCTGGGTGCCGTATCGCCTGATCACTCCGGAAAACGTCGACACCTTCAAATAGTCCGTCGGTTCAATAACAACAATAAACACGCAAGGTGGCTGCGGCGACCTTGCTGATGGAGTACCTGATCATGTTCGCTTCAGCGACTGCTTCGAGCACCCTCCCGTTGGCGGGCATCCCGCCAGCAACAACTCTCGTCGATGAGCCGTACCTGCTGGAAATCAGCGACATCAGCAAGGGTTTTCCCGGTGTGGTGGCCTTGTCCAATGTGCAACTTCGCGTGCGTCCTGGGTCGGTGCTGGCACTGATGGGCGAGAACGGCGCAGGCAAATCGACGCTGATGAAAATCATCGCCGGCATCTACCAGCCCGACGCCGGCGAACTGCGTCTGCGCGGCAAACCGGTGGTGTTCGAAACACCGCTGGCGGCGCTGCAGGCGGGGATCGCGATGATCCACCAGGAACTCAACCTGATGCCGCACATGAGCATCGCCGAGAACATCTGGATCGGTCGCGAGCAGCTCAATGGCCTGCACATGATCGATCATCGCGAGATGCATCGCTGCACCGCGCAATTGCTCGAGCGCCTGCGCATCAACCTCGATCCGGAAGAGCAGGTCGGCAACCTGAGCATCGCCGAGCGACAGATGGTCGAGATCGCCAAGGCGGTGTCCTACGACTCCGACATCCTGATCATGGATGAGCCGACCTCGGCCATCACCGACAAGGAAGTCGCGCACCTGTTTTCGATCATTGCCGACCTCAAGCGGCAGGGCAAAGGCATCATCTACATCACTCACAAAATGAACGAAGTGTTCGCTATCGCCGATGAAGTGGCGGTGTTTCGCGATGGCCAATACATCGGCCTGCAACGCGCTGACAGCATGGATGGCGATAGTCTGATTTCAATGATGGTTGGCCGTGAGCTGAGCCAGTTGTTCCCGGTGCGCGAGAAGCCGATCGGCGACCTGTTGCTGTCGGTGCGCGAGCTCAAGCTCGACGGAGTTTTTCAAGGTGTCTCGTTTGATCTGCATGCCGGCGAAATCCTTGGCATTGCCGGACTGATGGGCTCCGGGCGCACCAACGTGGCTGAAGCGGTGTTCGGGATTACCCCAAGCGACGGCGGCGAGATTCGCCTCGATGGCGAGGTGGTGCGCATCACCGATCCGCACATGGCAATCGAGAAGGGCTTCGCGCTGTTGACCGAGGATCGCAAGCTCAGCGGTTTGTTTCCGTGCCTTTCGGTCCTGGAAAACATGGAAATGGCGGTGCTGCCACATTACGCCGGCCACGGTTTTATCCAGCAGAAAGCCCTGCGCGCGCTGTGCGAAGACATGTGCAAGAAGCTGCGGGTGAAGACCCCGTCACTGGAGCAATGCATCGATACCTTGTCCGGGGGCAATCAGCAGAAAGCCTTGCTCGCGCGCTGGCTGATGACCAATCCGCGCATCCTGATTCTCGATGAGCCGACCCGAGGCATCGATGTCGGCGCGAAGGCCGAAATCTACCGACTGATCTCGCTGCTGGCCAGCGAAGGCATGGCGGTGATCATGATTTCCTCGGAGTTGCCCGAAGTACTCGGCATGAGCGACCGCGTGATGGTCATGCACGAAGGCGATCTGATGGGCACCCTCGACCGCAGCGAAGCGACTCAGGAGCGGGTGATGCAGTTGGCTTCGGGCATGGCGCTGCATCATTGACAGGCCTTGTGACCTGATGGCGGATTTTTATTTTGAAGGTGGGTGGTTATGAACGCGATACTGGAAAACAAGCCAGCGACGGTGCCGACCAAGAGTCGTCGGCGCTTTCCGACTGAACTGAGCATTTTTTTGGTGCTGATCGGCATCGGTCTGGTTTTTGAGGTGTTCGGCTGGATCGTCCGCGACCAGAGTTTCCTGATGAACTCGCAGCGCCTGGTGCTGATGATCCTGCAGGTGTCGATCATTGGCTTGCTGGCCATTGGCGTGACGCAGGTGATCATCACCACGGGCATCGACTTGTCCTCGGGTTCCGTATTGGCCCTGTCGGCGATGATCGCCGCCAGCCTGGCGCAGACCTCGGACTTCGCCCGGGCGGTGTTTCCGTCGCTGACCGACTTGCCGGTGTGGATTCCAGTGATCGCCGGGCTCGGTGTCGGCTTGCTGGCGGGCGCGATCAACGGCAGCATCATTGCCATCACCGGCATCCCGCCGTTCATTGCGACCCTCGGCATGATGGTCTCGGCTCGCGGTCTGGCGCGGTATTACACTGAAGGTCAGCCGGTGAGCATGTTGTCCGACTCCTACACAGCGATTGGTCATGGCGCGATGCCGGTGATCATCTTTCTGGTGGTGGCGGTGATCTTCCACATCGCCCTGCGTTACACCAAGTACGGCAAATACACTTACGCCATCGGCGGCAACATGCAGGCGGCGCGGACTTCGGGGATCAACGTCAAGCGCCATCTGGTGATCGTCTACAGTATTGCCGGGTTGCTCGCAGGCCTGGCCGGCGTGGTTGCCTCGGCGCGTGCCGCCACCGGGCAGGCGGGAATGGGCATGTCGTATGAGCTGGATGCGATTGCCGCAGCGGTCATCGGCGGCACCAGTCTGGCGGGGGGCGTAGGGCGCATTACCGGCACCGTGATCGGGGCGTTGATCCTCGGGGTCATGGCCAGTGGCTTTACCTTTGTCGGGGTGGATGCGTATATTCAGGACATTATCAAAGGATTGATTATTGTTGTGGCCGTGGTCATCGACCAGTACCGCAACAAGCGCAAACTCAAGCGCTGATACCGAAGCAAACCGCAAAATGCGCCACGCCTGCCCGCGTGGCGCAGCCGTTTGTCTTCTATATACAGCCGCTCGACTGAATTTCTTGCTATAAACGCACTCCGATGACCGCTGTGAAGCTTGTGTCAGAGCAGTTTCCGGGCGTTGTCGGACAAATTCCCAGTATTTACAGTTGCTGAGGCCTCAAGTCGGCCTTAGACTGCCGCCCCTCGTAAATTGAGTGCCGGGTGGCATTTGCAATAAACGATGCCTTTTCGATGACCGCACGCGGATCGCCGAAACGCTCCCTAATTCGCCTTAATGCACGTTTTTTTATAGAGATATCAATGACAAAGGACAAGTTGCTGGCCATGCCGGCAGATGACTACATGAATTCCGAACAACACGCTTTCTTCACTGAGCTGTTGCAGAACATGAAAGTCGAAACCCACGAGCGCATTGAGCAAAACCGTATCGCCATCGAGAGCCTGGACACTCCGGCCGACCCGGCGGACGCGGCTTCGGTCGAAGAAGAGCGCACCTGGCTGGTCAACGCGATCGATCGCGACCAGCGCATGCTGCCGCAACTGGAACAAGCCCTTGAGCGCATCAAGGAAGACAGCTTTGGCTGGTGCGACGACAGCGGCGAGGCCATTGGCCTGAAGCGCCTGCTGATCAGCCCGACCACCAAATACTGCATCGAAGCTCAAGAGCGTCACGAGCAGATCGACAAGCACCAGCGTCAGGCCTGATTCTGCGAGGTGCCCTTTTAATCGGGGGCGCCTGGAAAAGATCGCAGCCTTCGGCAGCCCCTTACAGAGGGTTGTCGGGGCTGCGATCTTTGCTTTTTTTCGCCTGCGATATTCCACGCGGTTCATTGACCTGCCACAGCCCCACGACTAACGGACCATGGATAATGGCGTTGTAGTGGCGTTTAATGCAGTCACAACAATGAGAACAAGCGTGGGGTGTTGATATGACGAGAGATGGATCTCTGGTTGCGGCTTTGCCTGCACCAGTGTTTTTACCGAAAAACCGCTGGCTCGCACCGACGTTGCAAAGCATCGCCCTGATGCTGTTGCTCGCCGGCATGACACTGGGTGAGTGGTCGCTTTACCTAGGCATGCCGTTGGCAATGCTGGTCATCTGGCTGCCGCGCCTGCGTTCCCGTACTGTCACCGATGCCGCGCCTGTCGACACTGGCAACGCCATGTCCGAATTGACCCGTGACCTTTCCTATACCACCAGCCATAACGCGTTGTCGGCGGCCGGTGTGGCGTTTTCGGTCAAGGAACTGGCGAGCAAACTCGAATCGCAACTCGATGCGGCGGCACGGATCGTCAGCAACGCCGAGGTGATGATTGCCACTGAGCAGGCCACGTCGCAGCTCAGCCGAGAAGCGCTGGAGGCCGCCAGCGAAGCGCATCACAGCAGTGCGGCGGGGCGTACCGAACTGGCCGATTCGATCCTGCGGATGCATCAACTCAGTCAGCGCGCCAACGCCAGCCGTGAACTGATCGAAGCCTTGAGCGTGCGCAGCGATGACATTCAACGCGTGACGCTGGTGATTCAGTCGATTGCCAGCCAGACCAATCTGTTGGCGCTGAACGCGGCGATCGAAGCGGCGCGGGCCGGCGAGCATGGCCGTGGTTTCGCTGTGGTGGCGGACGAGGTGCGTGGTCTGGCGGCGCGCACGGCATCGGCGACGGGCGAGGTCGGCGAGATGGTGGCCGACATTCAGCAGCGTACGGCGCAAGTGGTCGAGCAGATTCGCCAGCTGTCGAGCGATTTGCACACCGGCGTCGAGCAGGTCGAGCACACCGGCCAGCACCTGGACAACATCGCCCGACTGGCGGCCGGCGTGGAAAGCCAGGTCGGCGAAATCGCCCGAGGTGCACAAACCAACCGTGAACAGCTCGACAGCTTGTTCAAGGCCGTGGAGCAGATGCGCAGCGATCTGGCGATCAGCGATCAACAGACCCGGCGCCTCGCTGACGCAGCGGTGCAGATGGAAGGGCAGGCGGAGACCATCAGCGAGCGCCTCGCCGAGGTCGGTCTCGATGACTATCACCAGCGTATCTACGACCTCGCGCGTGAAGGCGCGAACCAGATTGCGGCGCGCTTCGAAGCGGATGTCGAGCAGGGACGGGTCAGCCCGGAGGATCTGTTCGATCGTCAGTACCAGCCGATTGCGAATACCCAGCCAGCGAAGTATCAAACCCGTTTTGACCGCTACACCGACCAGGTGCTGCCGGCGATTCAGGAGCCGTTGCTACCGCGCCATGAGGGCCTGGTGTTCGCGATCGCCTGCACGCAGCAGGGTTATGTACCGACGCACAATCAGCTGTTCAGTCAGCCATTGACCGGTGATGCGCAGGTCGACGCGGTCAACAATCGCACCAAACGCAAGTTTGCCGACCGCACCGGCATTCGCTGCGGCAGTCATCAACAACCAGTGCTGTTGCAGACCTATACCCGCGATACCGGCGAGCTGATGCACGACCTGTCGGTACCAATCCTGGTCAAGGGGCGCCACTGGGGCGGATTGCGCTTGGGCTACAAACCGGAAAATCCGCGCTGATCGATTGTTACTGAAGGTGCAATGAATCTGTGCACGAGGGTTGCTGTTTTCTTTCGACAGAAAGCATTAATCTGCCTAGATAGTTAGGTAGCTAATGAATTCGGGAGGTCAGCATGCAATCAAGAGTCGATGTCGCGGTGATGATCGGCAGTGGCGTGCCCGCCGGTCTGCGCGCATTGGGTCAAAGTGTCTGTTGGGTCGTGCTGCTTGATGGCGAGCGGTGCGGGACCGCATTCGCCAGTCGCGACGAAGCCGAGGAGTGCAAGGCTGCCTGGCTCGCGCAACTGCAAGCCGAGCCGGGCGACAGCCTGCACTGATCCGGTTTACTTGCCGCGGTGCAGACGCACGTTCAGTTCATCGACCATCACGGCTTCCTCGCCGTCGGCGCGCAGCCACTCCTTGAGCAATTGCGCCTGTTGCGGCGTCCAGAAGTCGGCATCGATCAGTTTGGTCTCGGCAGCCAGCGGATGTGCTTCGATGAAGTCGTCGATTGCGCTGTCTTCCGAAGGCAGTCCCAGTTGCTCAAACAGGGTTTTCAAGTCGTATGCAGGCAGTTCCATCGTGTGCTCCTTATTGAGCGCCCTATGGCGCAGATGATCTCTCTCTTTATCTGAGGCAGTCGCTGGCGCGGAGTTCGATTTGTGATTCAAGCGAGCGAGCGAGGGCGCAGGCTTCGTTATGATCTTCGCGGAAACCTCTTACAAGTCCCGTCGATTTTTCCCTGATGTGAAAGAAGGCGTTGCCGGCAGGGATTACCTGAAAGCGTGGGGTATGGGCGTATTCCCCGGCGCTGGACAGTTCGGCCATCCCGTTCACGTGCAGGACGAGGGGAGACTTCACGCGGGCGTCAGCGGGCAGGGCGAAGTGAGTCAGAGTGCACATATGAAGTCCTTTTCATGAGGCGGCCGGTATTTACAGGCCGTTTCGGGTAGTCGTAATGAGCATCGCTGCTCTAGAATCGCCAGTACCTGTTGACGACAGCGCTTATCTAAAGCAATTTTTCGCGAGCGATATGTCGGAAAAGAGCTTTTTTTCGTGAGAATTTTCCCTAAAGTTCGTAGTCAGCATTCTCTGTGTACAAGTAAGGAATTTTCCTTCGAGTTTTGGCGACATCGAGGCAAGTTTCGCGGGTGACATTCCAGTAGTCTTGCGAACCTCGCGATGATTGAGCAGTCTGCTCGGTTCGAGCTTTTCATTTGAGTCACCGGCAGTTCCATCGGCCTGGCCGTTTTTTTGCCGTGCGCGTTTTCCGCGTACGGTTTTTTCAGATGTGGGGATGTTTCTTTGGCAGTCAGTAACCTCGATATGCATGCTTTGTTCGTGCTGGGTGATTTGCGTGCAAAGCTGGTCAAGCAGTTTCAATCGCGTTTTGTTTACATCACCGAGCAAAATGCCGAAGGCATTTACGTTGCCGAAATCGATACCGAAAGCGCTTTGGTCGTAGATGACAAGCCCGGGCTCAAGCTCAAGGTCGGCGATCATTTCAGTGCCTCGGTCCTGCCCAGCCGTGAAGGCGGCAAGATGGATATCCGTTTTCGCGAAATCAAACTGACGGTGTATGGACTGGGCGACTACGCTTTTGTCTCGACGGCCGATGGTCAGGCGATTCTCTTCAAGGAAGGGCACAGCGTCGTAACGGTGTTCGCCGCCAATGAACAACTGCAGGAAGGCCTGACCAAAACGCTGAAAGCCGTCACCGCCAAAGCCGCCAAGTGGCGCAAGGGCGAGCTGGTGACCTTCAAGGCCAGCGAGTGAGCGCAGCATTGAGCCGCGCCGATTTCCATTCGCAAAACCTCGATACCGCGCGTGCGCAAGCCCGGCGCCTGTTCGCGGCGAAGGCCGAAATGCAAGGCGCATGGCTGAGTTGGGTCGCCTCGCAGATCTACACGTTGCGTCCCGCTGCATACGCCAGCATGGTCAGACGCGAGCTACAAAGCTTGCAGGAAAAATCTGAAACATAACCTCGTCACGCGCAGGCACCTGAAAAAGCAGGAACCTCGGCTACAGTCAGTTGACTGAGTATTCAGAGGCTTGCGGTCTTCTGTCAGGCCATCCTGCCATTGCTGTGAACAGCACGAGGTGCAATGCATGAACGGATTTCGACGGTTAATGGCCGCCAGCGTGGTCACACTCGGATTGCTGACGTCAGCGCAATCGGTGATGGCGGCACAAGCGCCGATTCATTTTGCCGACCTGAACTGGGAAAGCGGCAGCCTGATCACCGATGTCCTGCGGATCATCGTCGAGAAGGGCTACGGGCTGCCGACCGACACGCTGCCGGGCACTACCATCACTCTGGAAACCGCCCTGGCGAACAATGACATTCAGGTCATCGGCGAGGAATGGGCAGGGCGCAGTCCGGTGTGGGTCAAGGCCGAGGCTGAAGGCAAAGTGGTCAGCCTGGGCGATACGGTCAAGGGCGCCACCGAGGGCTGGTGGGTGCCGGAGTACGTGATCAAGGGCGATCCCGCCAAGGGCATCAAGCCGCTGGCACCGGACCTGCGCAGTGTCAGTGACCTGAAAAAATACAAGGATGTGTTCAAGGATCCCGAAAATCCGAGCAAGGGGCGTTTCCTCAACAGCCCGATCGGCTGGACGTCGGAAGTGGTCAACAAGCAGAAGCTGACGGCTTACGGCTTGCAGGATGACTTCACCAATTTCCGCAGCGGTTCGGGGGCTGCGCTGGATGCCGAGATCAGCTCTTCGATCCGTCGTGGTAAACCGGTGCTGTTCTACTACTGGTCGCCGACGCCATTGCTCGGCAAATTCAAACTGGTGCAACTGGAAGAGCCGCCGTTTGATGCCGAGGCGTGGAAGACGCTGACTGACGCCGATAATCCCAATCCAAAACCGACCCGATCGCTGGCATCGAAGCTGTCGATTGGTGTGTCTACACCGTTTCAGAAGCAGTATCCGCAAATTGCCGAGTTCTTCACCAAGGTGGATTTTCCGATCGAACCGTTGAACAAGGCGTTGGCGGACATGAGCGAGAAGCACTCGGCGCCGCGGGAGGCGGCAGTGGCATTTATGAAGGCCCACCCGGACGTGTGGCAGGCCTGGTTGCCGAAGGATGTGGCGGAGAAGGTTTCGGCTGATTTGAAGTAAAGGGTTGAGGCTGATGGCCTCATCGCGAGCAGGCTCACTCCTACATTTGGAATGCATTCCCCTGTAGGAGTGAGCCTGCTCGCGATGCTTTTAAAACTTCATCTGCACCGCCAGTTCGAAGGTGCGCGGTGTGCCCAGGTAATACGCCGGCGAAACATGCGCAAACTCGGCATACACCTCATTGGTCAGATTGCGCACCCGCCCGGTCACGGTGGTGTGTGCGTCGACCTTGTAGCTGAGGAAGCTGCCGAATAATGTGTACGACGGCACGGTCATGGTGTTGGCCGTGTCAGCGTACACCGACGCCACATACCGCGCATCCACCCCACCTTGCCATTGCGGGGAGAAGTCATAGGTCAGCCACAGATTGCCGACTCGATCCGGTACGTTGGTCGGCGTATTGCCCTTGCGTGACACCACCACGCCGGCAGCATTTTTCTCGGTGAAGTCGTCGTACTGCGCATCGACCCAGGCGAAGTTGCCCTCAGCCAACAGCTTGTCGGTGATACGCAACGAACTGGCAATCTCGACGCCCTTCGACGTCTGTTGGCCGACCGGAATGCTGCTGGCCGGGTCCAGCGGATCAGTCACGGCGAAGTCTTTTCGCTCGATGGTGTAAGCGGCAATCGTCGCCGAGCCGCGCCCGTTCAGATAATCAAATTTGCTGCCAATCTCCCATTGCTTGCCGGTCGAAACGTCGAAGTCCTGCGTGCCGTTCGGTTGCTCGGCGGCGGTGCTGTATTGCACGTAGACGTTGGCCGACGGAATGAACTGGTAGGTCAGGCCGGCGCGGCCGGTGACTGGCTCCCAACTGCGCTTGAGGTGCTTGGGGTTGGCGGCGGTCACGGTGCGATGGTTGGTCACGTCGAGGTCAATGTCGTCATAGCGCAGACCTGTGAGCAGCGACAGTTTGTCGGTCAACGCCAAACGGTTTTCCACGAACAATGCCTTGGTGGTGACCTCGTTGGTCTTGTCGCTGATCAGCTTGGGATTGGTGCCGGGAATGTCGTAGAAATGCCCCGGGCGATAATTGTTTGGGTCTACCGTGCTGGCACCTTTGACGTTCAGCGGCGAGTTGGTGGTCTGGTTGACCTTGTATTCGAAGCCACCCGACCACGTCGTATCGAGACCGAACATCGTGTTGTCGTGGCGCAGTTCGAACTGGTTGCCGTTCTGTTCGCCCTGATGCCGGACCTGATACGCGGTTGAGCGGTTCACCGCGCTGTTGTCGGCGTTGTACTGATAGGTCTCGAGGTTGCGGTAGTCGCGCTGGCTGTCGAGGTGATAAAGCGTGTTGCGCAAGGTGGTGCTGTCGTTGATCCGGTAGTCGATGATCGAACGTACCCAGATCGTCCGTTGTTCGTAACGACCGTCCTCGACGTTGTAATTGTTGAAGCGATTGTGTTTATCGATTTTCAACTCACCTGCCTTGGGGTTGAGCACGGGTGTACCCCAATACGGGCTGTCCTCGTGTTCGTCCTGATACTCCAGCGCCAGGGTGTGCGACAAGTCGGGTGTGAGATCGCTGAGCAACGAGAACGCCACGCTCCAGGCATCGCGTTCCTGACGGTCGATGTAGCTGTTGCTGGTGTTGTGGCTGACGTCGAGGCGCGCGTAGTGCTGCACATCGGCGCCCGGCTCGGTCAGGGCATGGTTGAGGCCAAACGCGGTTTCAGTGGTGTCGTAGGTGCCGTAGCTGACTCGGCCTTCAACAGCTTGTTCATCGCGGGTGGCGATTTTGGTTACGTAGTTCAGCGAACCGCCGACGGAGCCTGCGCCATTGATCAGCGATGACGGGCCTCCGACCAATTCCACACGGTCGTAGATCCACGAATCAACAGGACGTGCGAGGCCGCCTGAGACGTTGATGCCGTTGAACATCTGGGTGATCTGGCTGCTGGTGAAGCCGCGATAGGAAACGAAACCGCCAAAACCCGGCGGCGCACTGGCGTTGACCCCGGGCAGGGTATTGGCGGCGTCCTGGAAGTTTTGCGCGCCATGGCGTTCGATGTCGTTGCGGTTGGCGATGGCGACCGAGGCCGGTGTGTCGCGCACGCTCAGACCAAGCCGCGAGGCCATGCCGCTGGACTGGTCGAGGCTCAGACCGGGTTCTGTACCGGACTCGCCGTTGATGGTGATGGGTGCCAGATCGACGGTGGCTTGTGCCCAGGCGTTGACGGACAGGCAGCCGCACAGGCTCGCCAGCAAAGTGAGTTGTTTCATCATTGAATCCTGAATGCTTGTCTAGGAGTCAGCGCACAGGCAAACGCCGCGCGTTGGCGCAGTGGGCTGACAAATCAAAAACGCAGAAACACTCAGGCGAGCGGCGGGGCGCGAGGGTTGGCTGTAGGCCAGGTGAAGCGGGCAGGCAGGTCGGCGCTGACAATCGTTGCCAGCGGTGGGCTGTGTTGCTCCGGCAGGATGGCCAAGGTCAGGCTGGAGTTGAATGCCGGCCCCATGCCGCCGCCAACGGAGCACAGCGGACAGCCAAACGCCTTGGACAGCGTCGGCAGTTGCTCTTCGGTGGGATTGCTGGCGAGCGGGGCCTGCGTGGACGGGTCGACCGTACAGAACTGACCGCCGATACCGTTCAGCTGCAAACCGACCATTTGTCCGTGACCGATGCTGCAGGCGAACACGTTGAACAGGACGCAGCAATAGAGCATCCAGGCCAGCAATGAGCGATCGGAACGGGAGAATTTCATGGGGCGGCACTTTACCGTACCGCTGATCGGTCGTGCACTTGAAAAAAATGCGGCTAGGATGATTTGTTCAAATCCCTTTCAAGGATTTCAACCATGACCTTTGTGTTGGCTCAATGGCTGGTGACGGTTTTTACAGTGATCAGCCTGATGCATGTGTATTGGGCGCTGGGCGGGCAATGGGCGGCGGCGGTGGTGGTGCCGCAGGTGCCGGTGCGCGGATTTGTCGCAACGGTGCGGCCGGCCTTCAAACCTTCGGGCTGGCTCACGCTGATCGTGGCGGCGGCGTTGTTGGTGATTGCTGTGTTGGTGTGCATGCGGGTTGGCTGGGGAATGCCGGCAGTGACGCACAAGGCGCTGCAATGGGTGATCAGCGCGATTGCATTGTTGTTGTTTGCCCGGGCGATCGGTGATTCGAATCTGGTCGGGTTCTTCAAGGAAGTGAAGGATTCACGTTTTGCGCGGCTGGATACGTGGGTGTATTCGCCGTTGTGTGCGGTGTTGGGGGCGGGGTTGTTGGCGGTGGCTTGGGTTTGATATTTGAGGTGATCTGGAGATTGCTATCGCGAGCAGGCTCACTCCTACAGGGGAGCGCATTCCAAATGTAGGAGTGAGCCTGCTCGCGATAGCGTCATTGCAGACAATACAAAACTTCAGCTACCACTCTCGGTACGGCGGCTACTGACCTCAGCCGGCACATCATCCCCCGCCATGCGCTTACGGAACAACGCCGCCCGCGCCAGTAGCAAAGTAGTCACCGGCACGGTGATCGCCAGTAAAATCGGAATCAGCCAGGCATGTATTACCGGCCCGGATTTCAGTGCCGAAAAGCAAATGATCGACGCCAGAGCTACACACCATGCGCCCAGCGTCGAAGCCAGCGCTGGCGGGTGCATGCGCTGGAAATAATCCTTCATGCGCAACAATCCGATCGCACCGAACAGCGCAAAAACGCCACTGAGCACCAGCAGGATCGCCACCGGAATCTCGATCCACAGAGACAATTCAGCATTCATTCGATCACCTCGCCACGCAGCAGGAATTTCGCCAAGGCAAACGAGCCAACGAAGCCGAACAGCGCGATCAGCAGCGCCGCCTCGAAGTAAGTGTCACTGGAATAACGGATGCCCAGCGTCAACATCATCAGCATCGCAACGATGTACAAGTAGTCCAGCGCCAGTACCCGATCCTGCGCCGAAGGCCCTTTGAACAGACGAACCAGCGTCAACACCATCGCCAGCGAGAACAGGAACAGCGTCAGCAGAATCGCGTTCGACAATAATGGGCTCATTCGAAAATCTCCATGAGCGGCCGCTCGTAGGTGCTCTTGAAGTGCTCGATGAACTGCGCTTCGTCATCCAGATCCCAAACATGCAGCAACAGCACGCTGCGATCCAGCGCCAGTTCCGACCAGACCGTGCCGGGCACCACCGTGCAGATCATCGCCAACGTCGCCAGACCGTGAGCATCGCGCAGGTCCAACGGCACTTTGACAAAGCCTGAGCGCGGAGGGCGACGACCGGCATTGAGCACGCCCCAGGCGACGATCAGGTTGGACAGCACCACGTCACGACCTACGATCACGAGCAGGCGCAGAATTGTCCCCGGCTGGCGAATACGCGCTTGTTTCGGGCGCAGCTTGCGCATCATCAGGGGGGCAGCAAATCCCAGTATTGCGCCGAGCAGCAGATTTCCCGGGCTGATCGACAGGTTTAGCGTCAGCCACAAGGCACAAAGTGCCAACGACAATAACGGTGCAGGAAACACGCGCCTCATGGCTGCACCTCCAGCATCGCGGCTTTCGCTTCCGGACTCGGTACGGCACGGGTGCCGAGCACCGCCATCACGTACTGCTGCGGGTTGTGCAACGCCTCGGCGGTGGCCTGGGTGTAACGCAACAGGGGTTCAGCCTTGAAGGTCAGGACGATGCTCAGCCCCAGCAACAGGAAGATAGGCGCGCATTCGAGTTTGCGCAGCAGCGGCGAAGGACGCTCTTCGGGTGTCCAGAAGCGCTGGATGCCGAGGCGCGAGAATGCCATCAGCGAGGCAAGGCCGGACAGGATCAGCAGCGCCAGCAGCGCCCAGGCTGCGTTGGAAATCGGCGCGCCAGTGCCCAGGCCCAGCGGATTGAGGAGTGCGCCGATCAAGCTGAGCTTGCCGATAAAACCGGACAGCGGTGGCATGCCGATGATCAGCAGGGCACAGGCTATGAAGCTCAGACCGAGAAACGCCATGGTCCACGGGATGACCTGACCGACCACGGCTTTCTGTTCGTCGTCGAGGTTGATGCCTTTGGGCGGTTGCAGGGATTCCTGTGGTCGCGGCAGCAGTTCGCTTTCATCTTCCAGGGGGATTTCGTTGGCCGAGCGCGAACGTTCGATCAACTCGGCCAGCAGGAACAGTGCGCTCAACGCCAGAGTGGAGCTGACCACATAGAACAGCGCCGCGCCGATCAGGTTCGGCTGAGCGAACCCGATCGCCGACAGCAGGATGCCGGCCGACACCAGAATGCTCAGGCTGGCCATGCGCTCCAGGCGTTGCGCGGCGAGAATTGCCAGCGCCGCGCAGGTCATGGTCGCCATGCCGCCGTAGATCAGCCAGTCGCCGCCAAAAAACGCAGACGCTCCGGCTTGCCCGGAGAACAGCAGCGTCCACAGGCGCAACAAGGTGTAGACGCCAACCTTGGTCATGATCGCGAACATTGCCGCCACCGGCGCGCTGGCCGAAGAATAGGCAGGGACGAGCCAGAAGTTCAGCGGCCACATGCCGGCCTTGGCCAGAAACGCCACCGCGAGAATTCCCGCACCGGCGTGCAGCAAGCCTCTGTCGGCTTCCGGCACCAGCGGAATCTTCAGCGCCAGATCGGCCATGTTCAGCGTACCGGTTACGCCATAGATCAGCGCGGCGCCAATCAGGAACAGCGACGAGGCGAGCAGGTTGATCGAGATGTAATGCAACCCCGAAGACACTCGCGCTCGGCCGGAGCCGTGCAGCAACAGCCCATAAGACGCGGCGAGCAGCACTTCGAAAAACACGAACAGGTTGAACAGATCCGCCGTCAGGAACGCGCCATACAGACCCATCAACTGAATCTGGAACAGCGCATGGAAGCTCGAGCCGGCGCCGTCCCAACGCGCCATCGCAAACAGCAGGGCGCTGACGCCGATGATCCCGGTCAGCACCAGCATCAGCGCCGACAGGCGATCGACCACCAGCACGATGCCGAACGGCGCTTGCCAGTTACCCGGCAAGTACACGCCGATGGAGCCGGGCACGCCGGTGGTTTGCGTCCATTGCAGCAGCATCACCGAAATGAACAGGCCGACGAGGCTGGAGAACAGATTGATTTTCGCCTTCAGCGGCCGGTGCCGTTCGCCGAGCATCAGCATGATGGCGGCGGTCAGCAGTGGCAGCAGGATCGGTGCGGCGATCAGGTGAGTCATCGCCATCATTCTTTAGGCTCCCGGCCGTCGACGTGGTCGGTGCCGGTCAGGCCGCGTGAAGCGAGCAGAACGACGAGAAACAGCGCGGTCATGGCGAAACTGATGACGATCGCCGTGAGTACCAGTGCCTGTGGCAGCGGATCGGTGTAATGCAGCAAGTCCTGGGTGACGCCATCCTTGATCACCGGCTCCTTGCCGATGAACAGGCTGCCCATGCTGAAGATGAACAGGTTGACGCCGTACGACAGCAGGCACAGGCCCATGACCACCTGGAACGTCCGTGGACGCAGGATCAACCAGACGCCGGACGCGGCGAGCACGCCGATGGCGATTGCGATGACTTCTTCCATCAGACGGCTCCTTTGCTGGCGACGGACTTGGGCAGCGATGCGGTCTTGTGACCCCGCACCGATTGGTGGGCGAGGGCGGTGAGGATCAACAGCGTCGAGCCGACCACCACGCCGTACACACCAATGTCGAAGAACAGTGCGCTGGCGATATGGATGTCACCGAGCAGCGGCAAGCTGAAATGCCAGGTGTGCGTGGTCAGGAACGGATAGCCGACCAGCATCGCGCCCAGACCTGTAGCGGTGGCGAACAGTAATCCGGTGCCCATCCAGCGCAACGGCCGCAGGCTCATTTGCGCCTCGACCCACTGCGTGCCGGCGACCATGTATTGCAGGATGAACGCCACCGACATCACCAG
>Ga0247814_10000234_pt1 | contig 49551 bp, 42 predicted proteins | sample UWRJL179409R1_FD_179947 | JGI IMG/M metagenome (GOLD analysis project Ga0247814, IMG submission 179947) | Plant litter microbial communities from Arlington Agricultural Research Station in Wisconsin, United States - UWRJ-L179-409R-1 | ecosystem: Environmental > Terrestrial > Plant litter >... | reverse complement strand
AACCAGCGCTTTAGCGGTATTTCGAAGCCCTGTTCCGGCTTCTGACGGCAACTGTTCAAGTCACCTGGCGCCCCGCAAGTAGCTGTTTAAATCGGCGCATGGGCAACATCCTAGAGAACGTGACCGATGAGTGTCAAGAATCAGCCGCAACAAAAAAAGGCCCGCACAATGCGGGCCTATTCATTGAGCCAGAGCCTTCAACCGGCGATGGCGCGATCCACCGAGAGCTTGCCGGCGCCTTCGATCAGCACGGCGAGACTGCCACCGAGCAGGGCCAGAGCGAACTCGTAACCGTTGTTGGCCATAAACAGACCGTTGCTGATGTGTACGGTGAAGATCGCCACCAGCGACAGGAAGGTCAGGCCCAACGCCGCAGGACGCACCAGCAAGCCAATGATCAAGGCCAGGCCGGCGAAGAACTCGGTACCGCCAGCCAGCGTGGCCATCACGTAACCCGGGTGCAGGCCAATGCTGTCCATGTACTGCGCCGTGCCTGCCAGACCATATCCACCAAACAGACCGAAAAGTTTTTGCGAACCGTGAGCGGCGAAGATCACGCCGACAGCGATGCGCAGGATGGTCAGACCGTAGCCGGCGCGGGTGAACAGGACTTTGTTGATCAGAGAACTCATGGGGCATTCCTTGTTTTGCGAGAAGTTGTGTGTGTTGGTTGGTCGCTATATTAATCAGTAAATTTCATGTTAAAAGCGCAAATATTCCGCCATAACAATCAATTTATTAGATCATTTCCGTGAGACGACTTTTTGCGCCCCGGGCTCCAACGACTCCCGCTCCCGGTCGAACGCCAAGTAATACTTGTTCACGCTATTAACATAGCTGACCGGCCCCATTCCTACCTGCTCCATGGCAATGCGCTCGACCTGAAAAAACCACTGATTAGGGTTCAACCCACGGCGTCGGGCTTCGGCGCGCATGCCCTGCACGCGCTCGGGGCCGATGTTGTAGGCCGCCAGGGTGAAGGCCATGCGTTCGCGCTCATTGAGCTTGGGGCTGTTGAAGAACTTGCGGCGGATCATCGCCAGATATTTGGCCCCGGCCTGCACATTCGCATCGAGATTCTGAATGTTGTTCACACCGACTCGCTGAGCGGCGGACGGCGTGATCTGCATCAGCCCGGTCGGGCCACTGCCGCTGCGGGCATTGGGTTGCAGGCGTGATTCCTTGAACGCCAGTGCGGCCAGATTGAGCCAGTCCATGTTCTGCGCCTGCGCGTGCTTCTGCAGGGTCGGGCGCAGTTTTTCCAGGCGCTGGCGGTCAGCCTTGGCCAATGGATAGTGGACTTGATAGAGACGGCGGTAGATGCGCAGAAACGCGGCATCTTCGTTGGACGGTTTCTTGTAACCACCGAGGAAGCGATCGATGCTCGCACGCAGCATCGAAGCATCACGACGTACGAACCAGTACTCCTCGCCCGGCTCGCTGATCATCAGTTGCCGGTCAAAACGCAATTTCGGCAGAATCTTGCCCCAGCGTTCGGCAATCGGCTGCTCAACGATGGTCAGGTGAAAAATCCCGCCCTGAACCATCTCCAGCACGTCTTCGACGGCCAGTGTCGGATCAACCCATTCAATCTTGATCGGCGCCAGTTTGTGCAACGCCAGTTTCTGATTGAGCTGACTGACCGCCTCCCCCGCTGCGCTGCCGGTGGGCAACGCCAAGGTTTTGCCGGAGAGCTGCTCGACTTTGGTGTAGCGCCGCTCGCCCTTGATCCCCACCAACACCAACGGCACGTTGCTGGCAATCGGTTCGCTGCTGGCCACCGCATAACCCGAGGGCAGATCAAGCAACTCACCGGGCGCGACCAGATCACCTTCGCCACGCTGCAGCGCGCCGAGCAGTTGATCCTTGGCTTTGGGAATGATCTTGAGGGTGATTTCCTGGCCATCACGGGCGTGGCCATTGAGGTATTGCTCGAAGGCGCGCAGGCGATGGTATTCGACGCCGATGGATTGGCCCTGGACTTCGCCGGAGCTGTTGCGGCTCTGGTTGACCAATACGCGCAACACTCGACTGCTGCGAATCCCGGACAAGTCGCGCACTTTGGCGGCCGGCACGGCTTGCAGCGGCCCGGGCAGGCGCGCGACCGCCGTGATCGGCAGTAGCAACGAGGCACACAACAGCAGCAAAACCGAGGGACGAACCATCCACTCTCCGGAAAGAATACGGGGCAATTTCACCGCTGAACGGTCGAAATCACCGACGGAAACAGAGCGCCTTGAGCGCTGGCAAAGTGCAAGAGACTGGCACAGTGATGGCATCTTTGCCAAACCGGGCTGCCTCGCGGCCTCAAGAGACAGCTATAACTCGTTGTAGTTCTTGGCTTTTCTTATGAATCTACAGCTCTGGTATGCTTTCCGGCCTTCGGCCCGAGGTAGCAACCATGCAACTCATCGATATCGGCGTCAACCTGACCAACCCAAGTTTCGCCGACAAACACCAGGCCGTGCTCGACCGCGCCTATGCCGCCGGGGTCTGCCAACTGGTGCTGACCGGCACCAGCGTCGAGGGCAGCGAGCAGGCACTGGAGCTGTGCCAGCAACTCGATGAGGGTGGCCAGCGACTGTTCGCTACCGCCGGTATTCATCCACATTCGGCCAGTGACTGGAACGCAGACAGCGCGCGACGTCTGCGCAGTTTGTTGTCGGAAACCAACGTCGTCGCCGTGGGTGAATGCGGGCTGGATTTCAACCGCGATTTCTCGCCGCGCCCGCAGCAGGAGAAAGTCCTCGAAGAACACTTGGCCATGGCCGTTGAATTGCAGTTGCCGGTGTTCCTGCACGAACGCGATGCCAGCCAGCGTTTGCTGGAAATCCTCAAGGACTTCCGCGATCAACTGCCCGCCGCTGTCGTGCACTGCTTCACCGGCGAGCAAAAAGCTTTGTTCAGCTATCTCGATCTGGACTTGCACATCGGCATTACCGGCTGGATCTGCGACGAGCGCCGTGGCACGCATCTGCATCCGCTGGTGAAAGAAATCAAACGCGGACGCTTGATGCTGGAAAGCGACGCGCCGTATTTGCTGCCACGCACCTTGCGACCGAAACCGAAGAACGGCCGCAATGAGCCGGCGTATCTGACGGAAGTACTGCGCGAAGTCGCGCTGCATCGCGGCGAAACCGAGGAAGATCTGGCAGCGCACACCACCGCCTGCGCCCGTGCGTTCTACAACCTGCCCACCCTCTCCTGACACACCCCAATTGCCTCTGTAGGAGTGAGCCTGCTCGCGATGGCGGCAGCTCATTCAACATTGAGGTGACTGACACACCGTCATCGCGAGCAGGCTCACTCCTACAAGGGCGGGACCGTGCGGTCTGTTGACTCATATCAAGATCCGCAGATCTGCATAGCGGCACAATAATGGCACCTTGCCAAAACTGTTTCCGCTATCAGAGAAGACCTCCATGGGTGCCTGGCTTAGCAATATCTCGCTGAAATACAAATTCTGGGCGGTCAATGCGGTCGCCTTCGTCACCACCCTGTTGCTGGTGTTGTACGCCGTGCAGCTCGAACAACAGGCGCGCAGTCACGCGTCACGTGCCTCGGCACAAGCCCAGGCGCAATTGCTCAAGGCCTGGCCAGCCAGCCTGGCCCTGCCCAAAGCTGATCAGGTGCTGACCTTCAAACGTGGGGAAGCGCCGCGCCTCAATGATCAACCGCTGCTGGAGATCACTGACAACAACGGCTGGATCGACATCAATCACATGCCGCTGTTTGGCGATAACCTGCTGATGGGTGCCGAAGTGTTCAGCCGCACCGATGGCCAACAGGTCGCAGTGATTGCTCATGGCCCGAGCCTGAGCCAAGTGTTCAGCGAGCGTTTCGCCAACTACGCGGTGGCGGTGTTCATCCTGATGCTGGCGATGCTCGGCGCTTCACAACTGCTGATCCGTTTCCTGCTCAGCCAGCTCAACACCTTGAAAGACGTCATGCTCCACGTCGAAAAAAGCGGCGATCTTTCAGCCCGAGTGCCGCTGGCCGGTAAAGACGAAGTCGGACAGATGGCCAATGCGTTCAACGCGATGCAGGCTGGTTACCAGCGCGTCGTGACCACCGTTGCCAACACCGCGCGGCAACTGGATATTGGCGCAGCGCGGCTGGCGTCGAGCATGAACGAAGTGCGCCATGGCATGCTCGGTCAGCAAAGCGAAACCGATCAGGCCGCCACTGCGATCAACGAAATGACCGCCACGGTTTATCACATCGCCCAGCACGCCGGCGCCACCCGTGATCTTTCGCAGACTGCCGATGGTCTCGCCGGCAGCGGTCAGCAAGTGGTGGCCCGAGTGCAGCATTCGATTGCCGGTTTGTCCAACGGCGTACAACAGACGGCCGAGATGATTCAACGGCTGGCCGAGGACAGTCAGAAGATCAACGGCGTGGTCAGCGTGATTCACAGTATCGCCGAGCAGACCAATCTGCTGGCGTTGAACGCCGCCATCGAAGCAGCCCGCGCCGGTGAGATGGGCCGAGGTTTTGCGGTAGTGGCCGATGAGGTGCGTAACCTCGCCAAACGCGTGCAAACCTCCACCGACGAGATCACCACCATGGTGTCGGCCTTGCAGGCGGGCACTCGCGATGCGGTGGATTTCATGCAGGAAAGTTCGTACAAGGCCGACGACTGCGTGCAGCAGGCGCAGGAGGCTGGCGAGGCGCTGGCAGAGATCACCGGGGCGGTGGCGCAGATGCGTGAAAGCAATACGCAGATTGCCGTGGCGGCGGAGCAGCAAAGCCAGGTTGCCGAAGAGATGAACCGGGCGGTGGTGAGTATTCGTGATGTGACCGAGAACACCGTGCAGCAGACGGTGGATTCGGCGACGACCAGTAATGAGTTGGCGACGTTGGCCGGGGAGTTGAGCAAGGCCATAGGTCAGTTGAAGCTTTGAAGATCAAAAGATCGCAGCCTTCGGCAGCTCCTACAGGTGTACGCATTTCAATGCAGGAGCTGCCGCAGGCTGCGATCTTTTTTGTCCATCATTACTATGATGCCAATAGCCAACCTTGATTCGCCGCCCTCCCTGCCCGGGCCTATTCTTCAACCATGAGTTCAACATGGATCGAGGAGTAGAAAACATGGGCAAACGTCACCCCAACCTTCCCGCATGGCAATGGCGCGCGTACCCGGGCAATCATCAGCACCCGACCAATCTGGTGTTGCACCTGATCGCCGTGCCGTTGTTTATCGTGGCGTTTCTGCTGATCGTCTCCGGGGTCTTCAGCCTGAGTCTGGCCAGTGTGGCCATTGGCGTGATCGGTATCGTCGCGGCGCTGGGTTTGCAGCGTCACGGCCACAGCCTGGAGGCGCAAGCCTCCGAGCCGTTCAGTGATCGAAAAGATGCGGTGTCGCGGTTACTGGTCGAGCAGTTTCTGACTTTTCCGCGCTTCTTTCTCGGTGGCGGCTGGTGGCGCGCCTGGCGTGAGCGCCACCGTCGGCATTGACTCAGGCGAAGATCGTGACGGTCTGGCGACTCATCGCAATCAACTCGCCTTCTGAGCTCCACAGCTTGGCGGCCACATGGCCGTAGCCGTCAGCGGCGTACTCGATGTCGGCTAGATATTGGCACCAGTCCAGCGTGCTCAAGTCGCGTAACGGCTGTACGAATTCGATGGTCCAGGTCAACGTGCTGCCCGGCGCGGGCTTCTTCAGATACGGCAACAGCGCCGGCGGCCATGCATCCACCAGCGCCAGCAGATGCGCCTCCTTGACCGGCTCTTCTTTGACATCCCCGCGTAACCGCACCCAGCCGCCCATCAGTCGCGATTGATTGCCGGTAAACGGCATGCCGCCGACGCTCCAGCGCATCGCCAGATGGCGCATGAATTCCGGGGTCACGCCTTTGATGTAAGGCAACTCCTGGCATTCATCCCAGTGTTTCATTGCCGGCGCCGGATACGCTTCAACGGCGACTTCCGAAGGCCGCGAAGCTCCGAAGCTGCCCTGAACGATGGTCACCACCTGACCATTCTGCATCGCCCGGCCCATGACCTGGCTGACGGCTTTGCCTTCACGCAGCACATCCACTTCGAAGCTCACCAGGACTTCAGGCTCGACCGGGCCGACAAAGGTGATAGCCAGCGAACGCACCGGGCGATCCGCCGGTACTTTCGCGCGCATGGCTTCGTATTGCAGCGCCGCCACCAGACCACCAAAACTGGCTCGGCCCTGGCCCCATTCGGCGGGAATCGTCAGTTCCGGTTGGCGACGGACCGCATCGAGCAGATCGCTAAAGCGCATGGGGCAACCTCAGAAAGCGAGAAAGGAATGCAGGGATCTTAACCAGACCTGCACAGCGCTGCAGCGTCTATTCCGGTCAAAGAGACTGACAGAAAGGCCTTCACTAAATATCAGCCACATTGAAGATCCCTTGTAGGAGTGAGCCTGCTCGCTCCTACAGGGGATTGTGGTGATTTCAGGATTTGAAACAGGCTGAACTGAGTTTTTCGAGCACACGATCAGCCTTGATTTCAGCCTGGATCATGGTCGCCTGCCAGGTTGCAACGCAGGGCTGAAGGTCTGCTTCCAGCTCGGCTTTCGCCAGCCATTGCCAGCAATCATGCCAGTCGCCCAGCGCGCCTTGCGCAGACTTCAGTCGCTTGAGTGCCGCTTGCGGCAAGCGATCCAGTTCGGGATAGGCTTCGATGCCGTAGCGCACTCGCTTGATCAACAGACGCAGACGATGACGGTCGTGAGCGGGATCATGCAACGCCTCATCAAGTTTCTGCCATTGCTTGCCCAAGCGTTTTTCGATGCGTTTGCCCAAGCCCTTGAGCAAACCCTGACGCTGAGAGGCGCGCAGGAATCGCGGGAAAGCGTCGAGAATCATCAGCAGCGAAGCTACCTCGGCACTCGCCGCCAGCGCCGGATAAGCCTCCGCCATCTGCGCCATGCGCCGTTGCGCAGCTTGCGGCTGATCATGCTTGAGCAGATACGCCGCCAACACCTCGTGATCGCGCCAGGGTGTGGTCAACTGGCCGACAGCAGACGCCGCGTCTTCGAGTTGCTCGACACCGGGCAAACCGCGCAATGGCCGCAACAGGCTGCGCAAACGCCGCACCGTAGTGCGCAGATCATGCAGCGCCTCGGGATCGGTGCGCGCGCTCAACCGCGCCTGACAAGCCAGCAAGCGCACCTCAAGGCTCAGGACATGAGCCACCAAGCGGTCAACCAACGCAGACATCTCTTGCTCCCGTTTCAAATGGCCTCGGGGATGAGTCTGGCGCTTTGCCAACCCTGCATCCTTGCTTCACGTCAGCAGCTTAGCGCCCGGCGCGGGATTCGCGAATGTAGAAACGCGCCTTCTCGGCCTTCTTGCTGCAACCTTCAAAGCCTTCGAATTGTTGCTGGGTCTTGGCGGCGGTCAGCAGCGACAACGCTTTGGAGTAGCTGACGGTGCCGGCAAAGCCTTCGGCCTTGGCCAGATCCAATTCATGCCAAGCGGCGTCGAGCTGGCTGCCACAGCTATCGCGGTAAGCGGTTTTCCCGGCGCAACCGGCCAATGCCAGAGCCATCAACGGCACACAGATCCAGGCTTTCATCACTTACACCTCAAAATAGGTCAACAGTCGTGCAGGTAAGACGGTAAGGCTGCGAAAAAGTGCCTTGCCGGCGGGTGAAACCACGCAACTGAGAAGGATAGCGCTGAAGGGTCATGCAGTATCGAAAAAACGACGTCACTGGCGCACTGAACGACTTCGGCGATTGAGCCGACCCGGCGATGGGTGCATTGTGCAACCTTGTCGGGAGGAAGTTTGATGAAAAAACGTGTCGCACTGGTGCTGGGCTCCGGTGGCGCCCGGGGCTACGCCCATATCGGGGTCATTGAAGAGATTGAACGACGCGGTTACGACATCGCCTGCATTGCCGGGTGTTCGATGGGCGCGGTGGTCGGCGGGATCTACGCCGCCGGCAAACTCGACGTCTACAAGAACTGGATCGAAAGTCTCGACTATCTGGATGTGCTGCGGCTGGTCGACGTGAGTTTTCGTCTCGGCGCGATTCGTGGCGAGAAGGTCTTCGGGCAGATTCGCAAGATCGTCGGCGAGATCAACATCGAAGACTTGCGCATCCCCTACACCGCCGTCGCCGCCGACCTCACCAATCAACAGGAAATCTGGTTTCAGGAAGGTTGTCTGCATCAGGCAATGCGCGCCTCGGCAGCGATTCCAAGCCTGTTCACGCCAGTCATGCAAGGCAATCGCATGCTGGTCGACGGCGGCATTCTCAATCCATTGCCGATCGTGCCAGTGGTCTCCAGTCACTGTGATCTGATCATTGCGGTCAATCTCAATTCGACCAACCAGCGCCATTACAAATTGCCAGTGATCCAGCGCCCGCCAGCATTCCGTTCGCGCTTCGACAGCCTGATCAATTCGCTGGGCTCGAAGATGCCGTTCCGCCGCAAACAGGCTGAGCAATTACTGAAGCTTGAACAGGAAGCCTTGCGTGCAGAGGCCGCAGACATCAACCCCTGGCTGGAAGGCGCCGAGCCGGAGAGCCAGCAACCGGCGGCCGCGCCCGAGCGTGAAGGCGCGCCAAAATCGGCGACCGGTTCATTCATCATCGATAACGTCGGGCCGGCGTCGTTGCTGGATTTGATCAACCAGAGTTTCGAGGTAATGCAGACCTCGCTGGCGCAGTACAAGATCGCCGGGTATCCGCCGGATATCCTGATCAACGTACCGAAGCGGGTGTGCCGGTTTTTCGAGTTTTACAAGGCGCCGGAGCTGATCGCGTTGGGGCGAGAGATTGCGCGGGATACGCTGGATCGGTATGAGAGTGAGCAGGGTTGATCGACTGAAAAATCTCGATTGAATGCAATGCCCTCATCGCGAGCAGGCTCACTCCTACAAGGGGAACGCATTTCAAATGTAGGAGTGAGCCTGCTCGCGATGAGGCCAGAAAAGACAACACAACTACCTACAGGCTGTTGTCACTAATCAGCCGATAGCCAACCCCGGCTTCAGTGACAATAAACCGCGGCCGCGTCGGATCATCCGCCAGTTTCTGGCGCAAATGCCCCACCACAATCCGCAGATAATGGCTGTCCTCGGTGTGCGTCGGTCCCCAGATATCCTTGAGTAACTGCTGCTGGGTAATCACTCGCCCCGGATGCCGCGCCAGTTGCGCCAGTACTGCGTATTCCTTGCGCGTCAGCGCCACTTCGACGCCGTCGAGCAACACTCGCCGATAGGCCAGATCGACTGTCAGCGGGCCGAAATTCAGCGCCGCTTGCTGCGCCTCGCCTGCGGGGGCCTGACGCAACAATGCCCGCACCCGCGCGAGAAACTCCTGAATCCCGAACGGCTTGGTCACGTAGTCATTGGCGCCGCCATCCAGCGCCTGGACTTTCTGCCCTTCGCCGGCGCGTACCGACAGCACCAGCACTGGCGCCGTGGCCCATTCGCGAAACTCGCGCAGCACTTGCTGGCCGTCCATGTCCGGCAAGCCGAGATCGAGAACCAGCAGGTCCGGTTTGTTCAGCGCCGCTTGCGCGAGACCTTCGGCACCGGTGCCGGCCTCAAGCACTTTGTAGCCCTGTGAGGCGAGGCTGATGCGCAGGAACTTGCGGATCTGCGGTTCGTCGTCGATGACCAGAATGGTCGCGGTCTGGCTCATGGATTCACATCAACAGAAAAGAGTGGCAAGAGAGTAGCGCAAGCGAAGTCAGGCTTCATCATCCATCCCCGGCTGGGTCTGCAAGGGCAGGTGCAAGGTGATGCAGGTGCCGCGCCCTTCGATGCCGTCGGCAACGCTGATCCGCCCGCCGTGCGCGCCGACCATGCCCTGACAGATCGCGAGGCCGAGACCGGTGCCCTGGCCGCCTCGATCACCGCGCGCGGCGGTGTAGAACATGTCGAAAATCTTTGCCCGCTCGTCTTCCGGAATCCCTGGTCCTTCGTCGCTGACCGAGAAGAAAATCTCTTGGTCAGCGGCGCCTGCGCGCAATTCCAGACGACCGTTGGCCGGCGAGAACCGTGCAGCGTTTTCCAGCACATTGACCAGCGCCTGTTCGATCAGCGCGGCATGTACGAACAGCAACGGCAACTCGCCAGGCACATCGGTACTGACCTGCAACGGCGCCAGCACCGCGCGCAGCCGATTGAGCGAACTGCCGACGATGTCCGCCGGCGACACCCAGTCCCGCGCGAGCTTCAAGGCGCCATGCCCGAGGCGGGTCATGTCGAGCAGGTTCTGAATGTAGCGATCGAGGCGTTCGGCTTCATCACGAGTGCCTTCGAGCAGTTCGCGGCGATCCTCCAGCGGAATCGCTTCGCCCAGCGCCAGCAGGCTGTCGATGCTGCCGCGCATGGCGGTCAGTGGCGTGCGCAAGTCGTGGGACACCGAGGCCAGCAACGCGCTGCGCAATTGCTCGGTTTCGCCATGCAGGCGTGCGGCTTCGAGATCATCCGCCAGTTGCGCACGGGCCAGCGCTTGCGCCAGTGGCTGACTCAACGCGGTGAGCAAGCGCCGACGCTGACCGCTCAAGGTCTGGCCCTCTTTGGCGCAGACACCGAGCAACGCCAGCGGCCCATCTTCAACGGAAAGCGGCCACCACCACCAGCGCCCGAGCGGTAGCGTGCCGGTGCCCATGCCTGCCGGTTGATCGTGTTGCCAGGCCCAGTCAGCGGCGGCGCGTTCGGACTCGGTAAATTGCAGCGGGCCACCGGTCTCGACTTTCCAGCCGTTCTGGCCATCGCGATTGAGCAGGCACAGTTGCAGATCGCTCCAGCCATTGAGGTGTTGCGCGGCAGCACTGACCACGGCTTGACGGTCGGTGGCGGCAGTGAGTTTGCGCGACAGGTCGAGCAGTTCGGTGGTCTCTTCCTGAGTGTCGCGCAATGCCTGCAATTGCCGCCGCTGGCGCGCCGCAAGGTTGCCGGTGAGCGCGGCCATCAGCAGGAAAAACAGCAAGGTCAGCACGTCTTCTTCGCGCTGGATGCTGAAGGAAAAATTCGGTGGAATGAACAGAAAATCGTAGGTCAGAAACGACAGCGCCGCACAGGCCAGCGCCGGGCCGAGGCTGCTGCGCACCGCCACCAGCAGCACCGCCGCGAGGAACACCAGCGAGATGTTCGGCAATGGCAGCACACTCGACACCGCCCATGCCAAGGCACTGGCCAAAACCGTCGCGACCAGCGCCAGCGCATAGTCGAACCACACCAGCGTCAGTGGGTTTCGCGGGCGTGGTTGATGCTGTTGTTGATCGCTGTCGAGGACGTTGATTTCCAGACCATGCGCCTGCCGCAGTAATCGCGCAGCGAGACCGCCACCGAACAGGCGCCGACGCAAACGTGGTCGCGACTGGCCAACCAGCACCAGGCTCGCACGGCGTTCAGCGGCATGCTGGATCAGGGTTTTCGCCACTTCGCCGGCACGCAGTAAAACCACTTCACCGCCGAGGCGTTCGGCCAACTGCTGGGCACTTTGCAAGCGCAGCCGCGACTGCTCGTCACGCACGCTGCCGTTGTCGACATGCACCAGACTCCAAGGCAGATGCCGACGCTGCGCAACACGACTGGCATGCCGCACCAGACGCTCGGCCTGGGCATCGCCATCGACCCCTACCAGCAGACGCCCGCGCACCGCTGGCGCCGCCTGACCGAGTTGACGATAGCCTTGGGCGAGATCGTTATCGACCTGCGCGGCAGCGGTTTGCATCGCCAGTTCGCGCAATGCCGTGAGGTTGGTCTGGGTGAAAAACGCATCAATGGCCGCCCTCGCCTGCTCCGGCACGTAGACCTTGCCTTCGCGCAGACGCTCGAGCAATTCGCGCGGTGGCAGGTCGATCAGCAGCAGTTCGTAGGCTTCTTGCAGGACCCAGTCCGGCAGGGTTTCGCGAACCTGCACACCCGTGATGCCGCGCACCTGATCGTTGAGACTTTCCAGGTGCTGGACGTTGACCGTGGTGAACACGTCGATGCCGGCGGCGAGCAGTTCCTGAATGTCTTGCCAGCGTTTCGCGTGACGGCTGCCGGGGGCGTTGCTGTGGGCCAGTTCATCGACCAGCACCAGTTTCGGCCTGGCGGCGAGGATGCCGTCGAGGTCCATTTCTTCGAGCATCACGCCACGGTATTCCGAGCGCACCAACGGTTGCTGCGGCAGGCCGCCAAGCAGCGCTTCGGTTTCGGCGCGGCCGTGGGTTTCGACCACGCCGGCGAGGACTTTCACGCCTTGGCGAAGCTGCGTGTGGGCAGCTTGGAGCATGGCGTAGGTTTTGCCGACACCAGGGGCGGCGCCGAGGAAAACCTTCAGGCGGCCACGGCCGTCACGGGGCAGATCTGCTAACAGTGCGTCGGCGCGGCCGGAGTCGCTCATGCTGGGAGTGCCTTGTTCAGTTTGAAATTGATGTGAAGCTTTAAAAGATCGCAGCCTGCGGCAGCTCCTACATGGGGCTGTCGACCCGGGACATGATCGCCGCGCGGGCGCCGGTCCGGTGCCACATGAACGGCGGGTGTACGCCGATCCAGTGTAGGAGCTGCCGCAGGCTGCGATCTTTTGATCTACAGCTTTTCCAGCGCCATGTTCAGCTCAAGCACATTCACCACCGGCGGCCCCACTAACGGCTGTTCGATGTGCGCATCGAGCAGTTGCTGCAAGGTCGATACCGGCAGGTTTCGCGCTGCCGCGACTCGCGCCAGTTGATAGGCAATCGCTGCCGGAGGCAAGTGCGGATCGAGACCACTGCCGGAGGTGGTCAGCAGCGCCAATGGCACCGGGCCCTGGCCAGGCACCTGGAGCTTGTTGGCGTCGTCGATCACCCGCGTGGCAAGGGCCGGATTGCTCGGTGCCAGGTTGCTGGCGCTGCTGGAAACGGTAGCAAACGCACCGGCGGAGGGACGTGGGTGAAACCACGCATCGCCGACGAAATCCTGGGCGATCAGCGACGAGCCACGGACTTTGCCATCGGCGTCATGCACCAGGCTGCCGTTGGCTTGAGCGGGGAATGCGACTTGCGCGACACCGGTTACCACCAGTGGATAGGCGACGCCGGTGACCAGGGTCATCAGCACCAGCAGGCTGAGGGCGGGACGTATCATTGTGGACATTGCAAGATCCTCGAATTCGTTGGGCAAACTTTGGTGGGGTGTCAGGGAGATCTTTTCCCCCTCACCCCAGCCCTCTCCCCCAAGGGGGCGAGGGGGAAAGGGAGCCGATTTATGTGCTTTTCAAAATCTGAGTTCGGCTCGGCATCTCAAGTCTGTGAAACTCTGAAAAACCACTCGGTCAGTCCCCTCTCCCCTCATGTCGCTGAGGAGAAAGGGAGCCGATCCTTGTGCTTTTCAAAACCTGAGTTCGGCTCGGTAATTCAGGTCGATGTACCTCTGTTTAACCACTCGGTCAGTCCCCTCTCCCTCTGGGAGAGGGTTAGGGTGAGGGTGAGGGGCTCTTCAAGGCTCAAACCAGATGCAGCGCCGTGAGCAACATGTCGATCGCCTTGATCCCCACGAACGGCACCACAATTCCGCCCAGCCCATAGATCAGCAGATTGCGTCGCAACAACGCCGCCGCACTCGCTGCCTGCACGCGCACACCGCGCAACGCCAGCGGGATCAGCACGACGATGATCAACGCGTTGAAAACAATCGCCGAAAGAATCGCGCTCTGCGGACTGGTCAACTGCATGATGTTCAACACGCCAAGCTGCGGGTAAATCGAGGCGAACAGCGCCGGCAGGATCGCGAAGTATTTGGCGACGTCGTTGGCGATGGAAAAAGTCGTCAAGGCACCGCGCGTCACCAGCAATTCCTTGCCGATCTGCACCACGTCGAGCAGCTTGGTCGGGTCGCTGTCGAGGTCGACCATGTTCGCTGCTTCGCGGGCAGCCTGAGTACCATCGTTCATCGCCATGCCGACGTCCGCCTGGGCCAGCGCCGGGGCATCGTTGGCACCGTCGCCGCACATCGCCACCAGACGCCCGTCGTTCTGCTCGTGACGAATGCGCGCGAGTTTTTTCTCCGGGGTGGCTTCAGCGAGAACGTCATCGACGCCCGCTTCAGCGGCGATGGCAGCAGCGGTCAGCGGGTTGTCGCCGGTGACCATTACCGTGCGAATCCCCAGTTTGCGCAGTTCGGCAAAGCGCTCGCGAATGCCCGGTTTGACCACGTCTTTGAGATGGATTGCGCCGAGCAGTTTGCCGTCGGCGCAGACCAGCAACGGCGTGCCACCACTCTGGGCAATCTTGTCGATTTCCCGCGACAGGGCCGGAGCCAGATCGGAGCGTTTCTGGCCGAGGAAACTCAGTAGCGAATCCACCGCGCCTTTGCGGTAGACGCGACTTTGATAGTCGACGCCGGACAACCGGGTTTCTGCGCTGAATGGCACAGCGGTCAGGGTTTCCGGCGCCGGCTCAGGTTGCGGGTGAAGGCCACGCAGGTACTCGACGATGGATTTACCTTCAGCGGTTTCGTCGGCCAGCGAGGCGAACAGCGCACCTTCGGCCAGCTCGCGACCAGTCACACCGGGCGCGGCATACACCGCACTGCAGCGACGGTTACCGAAGGTGATGGTGCCGGTCTTGTCGAGCAACAGCACATGCACGTCACCCGCCGCTTCCACCGCACGGCCGGACTTGGCGATCACGTTGAGGCGCACCAGACGATCCATCCCGGCAATACCAATCGCCGAAAGCAGACCGCCAATGGTGGTCGGAATCAGCGTGACCAGCAGTGCCACCAGAAACACCAGCGGCAGGCTGCCGTTGGCGAAATGGGCGAACGGTTGCAGGGTCACGACCACCAACAGGAAGATCAACGTAAGGCCGATCAACAGAATATCCAGCGCGACTTCGTTCGGCGTCTTCTGGCGTTTGGCGCCTTCGACCAGCGCGATCATGCGGTCGAGCGTCGACTCGCCCGGGTTGACGGTGATCTTCACCAGCAACCAGTCGGACACCAGTCGGGTGTTACCGGTGACGGCCGAGCGGTCACCGCCGGACTCGCGGATCACCGGCGCCGATTCACCGGTGATCGCCGCTTCGTTGACCGCCGCGATGCCTTCGATGACTTCGCCGTCACCGGGGATCATCTCCCCGGCTTCGACGCGCACCACATCGCCTTTGCGCAAACTCGCCGCGGGCACCACCTGAAAGCTGCCATTGGCTTGTTTGCGCCGGGCGCTGAGGCCTTCGCTGCCAGCCTTGAGGCTGTCGGCGCGGGCCTTGCCACGGCCTTCGGCCAAGGCTTCGGCGAAGTTGGCGAACAGCACGGTGAACCACAGCCACAATGCAATTTGCGCGGCGACGAAGGTCGGCACATCGGCATCGGGAATGAAGCACAGCACAGTGGTGAAAATTGCCGTCAGTTCGACCACCAGCATCACCGGCGAACGCTTCAGTTGCCGAGGGTCGAGCTTGACGAACGCTTGCACCAGCGCCGGCCGCCACAGGGCCGAGATCGCGGTTTTCGCTTGTTCCGGCGCCTTGACGGCGGCGGGTTTGATTGCGGGCATATTCATCGATAAGTCCTCAGAAGCCCAAGCTCAGATGTTCGGCGATTGGGCCCAAAGCCAGAGTCGGCAGGAAGGTCAGGCCGCCCACCAGCAGAATGGTCACGGTCAGCAGGGTCACGAACAGCGGGCCATGGGTCGGGAAGCTGTTCTGGCCGATCGGTGCGGTTTTCTTCATCGCCAGGCTGCCGGCCAAAGCCAGTACCGGAAGGATGTAACCGAAGCGGCCGATCAACATGCCCAGACCGAGCATCAGGTTATGGAACGGTGTGTTGGCGCTCAGGCCCCCGAACGCTGAGCCGTTGTTGGCACTGGCCGAGGTGTAGGCGTAGAGCAACTGGCTGAACCCGTGCGGGCCGGGGTTGCTGATGGTCGCCGCAGCACTGGGAACCGCGGCGGCAATCGCACCGAGCACCAGCACGCCTACCGGCATCACCAGCAAGGTCACCACCAGCAATTGCACCTCACGCGCCTGGAGTTTCTTGCCGAGGTATTCCGGGGTTCGCCCGATCATCAGACCGGCGAGGAACACTGCGATCAGCACGTTGAGCAACATGCCGTAGAGCCCCGCGCCGACGCCGCCGAAGATCACTTCGCCAACCATCATGTTGACCAGCGCGACCATGCCGCTGAGCGGGTTGAGGCTATCGTGCATGCCGTTGACCGAGCCGTTCGAGGCGGCCGTCGTCGTCACCGACCACAGCACGGTGGCGGTGGTGCCAAAGCGCGCTTCCTTACCTTCCAGCGGCGCGGTCTGTTCGACGGCGGCGTTGTTCAGGGTCGGATTCGGCTGATACTCGGCCCACAGCGAGGTCGCGCCACCGATCAGAAACAGCGCCAGCATGCAGGCGATGATCGCGCGGCTCTGACGCAGGTCTTTGACGTAATGGCCGAAAGTAAAGACCAGCGCCACCGGGATCAGAATGATCGAAGCGACTTCGAACAGATTGCTCCACGCGGTCGGGTTCTCGAACGGATGCGCCGAGTTGACGCCGAAGAAGCCGCCACCGTTGGTGCCCAGTTGCTTGATGGCAATCTGGCTGGCCGCAGGACCCAGCGGAATCACTTGATCAACGCCCTGCATCGTCACTGCGTTCACATACTGTGCGAAGGTTTGCGGCACGCCCTGCCAGACCAGATACAGCGCCAGCAGCAGGCACAGCGGCAACAGGCCGTAGAGGGTGGCGCGGGTCATGTCGACCCAGAAGTTGCCGAGGGTTTGCGTCGACTTGCGACCGATACCACGGCACAACGCAACCAGCACGGCGAGGCCGGTGGCGGCGCTGACGAAGTTCTGCACGGTGAGGCCGACCATCTGGCTGAGGTAGCTGAGGGTCGCTTCGCCGCTGTAGGACTGCCAGTTGGTGTTGGTCATGAAACTGACCGCCGTGTTGAACGCCTGCGTCCATTCCTGGCCCGGCAGGTTCTGTGGGTTCAGTGGCAAGTGATCCTGAAACAACAGGATCGCGAACAGCAGCAGGAAACCGGCAAGGTTGAACGCCAGCAGCGCCAGCGTGTACTTCTGCCAGCTCTGCTCAGCTTCGGGATCAACACCCGCAATGCGATAGCAACCGCGCTCGACCGGGCCGAGAACCGGCGTCAGCCAGGTGCGCTGACCTTCCATCACCTTGTAGTAAAAGCGCCCGAGCAGCGGCGCCGGCAGCAAGACCAGCGCAAAAAACGCGAGGATCAGCCAATAGTCATAACTGTGCATAGCCGCTCCTAGTTCCGATCCGCGCGCAACAGCGCAACCAACAGATAAATGAACAGCCCCACTGCCAATAGCAGTGACACCCCGTCCAGAACGCTCATGGAAGATCTCCGTGTTACGGCGTATTGCCGCGTGTGCAGTGATTGTCGGAAAGGAGGCTGTAAAGGAACGAGAGCGAGGGTGTTGGCTGTGCATAAAGAAAGCGTAAAGAGTGGGTTTATGCGGGCGTTACGGGGAGGTTTTCTGGCGTTTGTGCAGGCCTGCTCGCGATAGCGTCAAAACAGGCACCACTGCACCCAACTGGCGCATAAATACGGGCCATCCATCTGCGAACATCCCCGATACGACAGCTTTCAACTCATTACGACTTGTTTCAGCGCACTGGCACGCCCACTGCACACGCCCTCCCCCGAGCTTTCCAAACCGTTCAGGGAGCAAATGCATGAACACACAACTCAAACCCACGCTGGGCACGTTGCACCTGTGGGGCATTGCCGTCGGGCTGGTGATTTCCGGGGAGTATTTCGGCTGGAGCTACGGCTGGGGCGTTGCCGGAACACTGGGATTTCTGGTGACTTCGTTCATGGTCGCGACCATGTACACCTGCTTCATTTTCAGTTTTACCGAACTCACTACCGCGATTCCCCACGCAGGCGGGCCATTTGCCTACAGCCGTCGCGCTTTCGGCGAAAAAGGCGGATTGATCGCCGGTCTGGCAACACTGATTGAATTCGTCTTCGCGCCCCCGGCGATTGCCTTGGCCATCGGCGCCTACCTGAATGTGCAATTTCCGGCGCTCGATCCGAAACACGCGGCGGTCGGCGCGTACATCGTCTTCATGGGTTTGAACATTCTCGGCGTGAAGCTGGCGGCGACTTTTGAACTGATCGTCTGCGTGCTGGCAGTGGCTGAACTGCTGGTGTTCATGGGCGTGGTCGCACCGGCGTTCAGCTTCAGCAATTTCGCGCTCAATGGTTGGGCGGGTTCGGACGTGTTTGGCGCACCGGCGATTGCCGGGATGTTCGCTGCCATTCCATTTGCGATCTGGTTCTTCCTCGCCATCGAAGGTGCGGCAATGGCCGCCGAAGAAGCCAAGGATCCGAAGCGCACGATTCCCAAAGCCTACATCAGTGGCATCCTGACGCTGGTGTTGCTGGCGATGGGGGTGATGTTCTTCGCGGGCGGTGTCGGCGACTGGCGTACCCTGGCCAACATCAACGATCCACTGCCGCAAGCGATGAAAACCGTGGTCGGCGACAACTCCGGATGGCTGCACATGCTGGTGTGGATCGGCCTGTTCGGGCTGGTGGCGAGTTTCCACGGGATCATTCTTGGCTATTCGCGACAATTCTTCGCCCTCGCCCGCGCCGGTTACCTGCCCGCTTCTTTGGCGAAACTGTCGCGTTTCCAGACTCCGCACCGCGCGATCATCGCCGGCGGCATCATTGGCATCGCGGCAATCTACAGCGACGGTCTGATCAACCTCGGCGGCATGACCCTCACCGCCGCGATGATCACCATGGCGGTGTTCGGCGCGATCGTGATGTACATCATGAGCATGCTCAGCCTGTTCAAACTGCGTAAGTCGGAGCCGAACCTGGAGCGCACTTTCCGCGCGCCGTGCTATCCGTTGATTCCGATGATTGCCTTGGTGCTGGCGGTGGTTTGTCTGGTGGCAATGGCGTGGTTCAACACGTTGATCGGGCTGATCTTCCTCGGCTTCATGGCCGTAGGCTTCGGCTACTTCCTGCTCACCGGCCAGTTGCGTGCCAATGCACCGGCCGACGCCATGCTCACGGGCCAGTAGCCCCTTCATGTAGGAGCTGCCGAAGGCTGCGATCTTTTGATCTTGTTTTAAAAAAGCAAAGTCAAAAGATCGCAGCCTGCGGCAGCTCCTGCAGGGATTTCGGGTGCAGCGGGGATAACCGGCCTAGAATGGAACCACTGCGAAGTAACTTCGCTCAAAAGTGGTACGCAGTGTTGCACGGCGAAATTCTCGTCCGTCACGCTGACATTAAGGAGAGCCGTTATGCCCTGGTATGCCTGGTTGATTCTGGTCGTTGCAATCGGCTCGATCGTCGGCGGTTTGATGATGTTGCGTGACACCGCCAACAAGGTCGAACTGACCGATGAAGAACGCAAACGCGTCGCGGCCCGCAATGCCGAAGCGGACGCCAAAGAGGCGCAAGACCGCTGACAAAAAACCCCGCCTGACTGGCGGGGTTTGTTTTTCAAAGACCTGTCGGACTTATCTGCATGCTTTTTAGAAGTAGAAGTACAGTCACCATTTAATTTTCCTTGGTTAAGATGGGGGCATTGTTGCGGAGAGCTCCACATGCGTTACTCGCAGGACCATAAAGCCCAGACCCATCAGCGCATCATCAAGGAAGCCTCGGCGCGATTCCGCAAGGACGGCATCGGCGCGACAGGCCTGCAGCCGTTGATGAAAGCACTGGGGCTGACCCATGGCGGCTTCTATTCACACTTCAAGTCCAAGGACGAGTTGGTAGAGAAGGCCTTGCAGGAGGCTGGCGATCAGGTCGATGGTCTATGCGCTGAATTGTTTTCTCAGGAACACCCTCGCCAGGCATTCATCGAAACCTACCTGTCTGAATGGCATCTGACTTCGCCCCATGAAGGATGCCCGCTGCTGACCATTTCTTCCGAACTTGGCTTGCGTGGCCAGGCAAGCCCGACCAGCGACAAGATTCTCAATGCGCGATTGGAGCAGATAGAGGAAACCCTGACTGGCGAAAACAGCGCTGACCGGGCCATTGTCATCATGTCGACACTGGTCGGGGCGCTGTTGCTGTCACGCAGTGTCGCGGACGCCGAGTTTGCGCAACGCATTCTCGATGTTGCCCGCGACCACCTCAAACAGTCCGAAGATTAAGCCTGCCAACGCTTGAACAACACGCTGGCATTGACCCCGCCAAAACCGAAGCCGTTGGACAACGCATATTCGATCGGCATCGGCCGCGCTTGTCCATGGACAATGTCCACGCCTTCGCTCGCGGGATCAGGATTGTCGAAGTTGAGCGTCGGTGGCACCACCTGATCGCGGATCGCCAACAACGTGAAGATCGCCTCGAGACCACCCGCCGCCCCCAGCAAGTGGCCTGTGGACGACTTGGTGGAGGTCACGGCGATTTTCCTCTCAGTGCCAAAGAGCGACTTGATCGCTGCCAACTCACCAAGATCGCCCACCGGTGTGGAAGTGGCATGAGCATTAAGATGCTGTATCTGATCCGGGGCTACCCCGGCCTGTGCCAGCGCCAACGCCATCGCCCTGCGCGCCCCGCTACCGTCTTCCGGCCCGGCGGTCAGGTGATAAGCATCGGCACTGGTGCCATAGCCAACCAGCTCGGCCAGAGGTTGAGCGCCCCGAGCCAATGCGTGTTCCAGCGACTCGATCACCAGCAGGCCGGCGCCCTCGCCCATTACGAAGCCGTCACGACCGCTATCGAAGGGGCGTGATGCACGCTCGGGAGTGTCGTTGTAGCCGCTCGATAGCGCCCGTGCCGCCGCGAAACCAGCAAGACTGACGCGGTCGATACAGGCTTCCGCGCCGCCACACACCGCGATGTCCGCTTCACCGGAGCGTATCAAGCGCGCAGCATCGCCAATCGCCTGAACCCCGGCGGCACAGGCAGTCACCGGTGCGCCGAGCGGGCCCTTCAGACCATGCTGAATGGAAACGTGACCTGCGGCGAGATTGACCAGAAACGACGGAATGGTGAATGGTGACAAACGTCGCGGGCCACGGCTATCGGTTGTGCGCACGGCGTCGGCAATCGCGCCGAAGCCGCCGACACCGGAGCCGATGATGGTTGCCGTTCGCGCCTGATCGTTTGCGTCAGTGGGGTGCCACCCCGCCTGCTGCAATGCCTGTCGGGCCGCTTCCATGGCAAACAGAATGAAGCGGTCCATTTTCTTCTGTTCTTTCGGTGGGGTAGCGCGGTCCGGGTCAAAACCGGCCTCTGCATCCTCCTCCAGTGTCGGCACCCGTCCGCCGACACTTGTCGGCAGATCCGCGACCACCGCTTCCGGCAGATTGCGTATACCGGAGCGACCGGCCAGCAAGCGCTGCCAAACCGCTTCGACACCGCTGCCCAACGGTGAAACCAGGCCCATACCCGTGACCACTACTCGACGCTGATCCATACCGTGGTTACCTCTGATCAATTCAATTGCCTGACTTGTAGCGTTGGGCTGCCGAGCTACGCGAAAGGTTCGGTGCCATAACGTGCCGCGCGGCTACGAAGGCCTTCCACTCGCCCGCATCGGGCAACGACGGAATGGTGATCAACTCGCCCTGATCCAGTCCTGCCAACGCCGCATCGACCATTTCACCGGCTTCCATGACCATCTCGGCTGGAATGCCACTGGCATCGATCCCGGAACGTTCCCAGATTTCAGTGCGGGTTACACCCGGCAACACGGCCTGGACTTGCACGCCAGTACCTTCAAGCTCCGCGTTCAGCGACTGGGTCAGGCTCAGCACATAGGCTTTGCTAGCGCTGTAGGCCGCATTGAAACGCTCGGGAAACAACGCCACTACCGAGGCGATATTGATGATCGTGCCGCGTCCGGCCTTGGCAAAACCCGCGGCGGCCGCAGATGCCAGACGCGTCACTGCGGTGATGTTCAACTGGATCAAGCGCTCCAACTGATCGAGGTCTGCATTGGCCAGCAGACCGTCAGCGGCAACCCCGGCATTGTTGACCAGCAGGCTGATGCTCGAATCGCCGCGCAAGCGCTGCTCAAGTTTGAGCACATCATCCTTTTGCGTCAGATCCGCTTTGAGCACCTCAACCTGAACCCCATGCGCATCGCGCAATTTATCTGCGGCGATCTCCAGACGTTCCTGATCACGGGCAACCAACAGCAAATCAAAACCGCGTGCGGCCAGCCGCTCGGCGTAAATCGCACCGATGCCGGAAGAAGCGCCAGTGACGAGAGCCACACCTGGGTTTTTTGCGGAATTCATGCCGGTACTCCTGAAAATGCTCGAAATGGAAAGGCCGCTGGAGGACCAGGCAGTCAGCGGCGGCAATTTATTATAGGCATAATCCAAAGCTCATATGATAGCCGTAATTTTTCATGATCCGACAAAACGTGTCTATAACCTTGCAGTACGTCTGTGTACCTACGAAAGAAAAAAGGCCGGTCAATGACCGGCCTCATGGCTTGGAAAATTTAGTTTAGTTCACTTCCAGCTTTTCACGATTGCGATCCAGAATCGCCTTGCCGATACCTTTCACTTCCAGCAACTCATCCACTGACGCAAATGGCCCGTTTGTTTCTCGATATGCAACAATTGCCTTGGCCTTGGCTTCACCTACACCGGACAGCTCCTTCTGCAAGGTCGGCGCGTCTGCGTTGTTGAGATCGATTTTTTCCTTCGCAGAAGTGGCGGCCACCTCCATCACCAAAGACGCCTTTGGCGGCTCCGACACAGTAGCCGGTGCCGCAATCGCGGTAATTGAGGCGCTGGCGAGCAGGGTAAAAATCAGCGAGTAGAAGTAACCGGTACGCATAAAGTGACGCTCCATCATCATTTGAGAAAGCAACTTTTCCGAAGCTGCTCCTCAAACTTAGGCCACGATGGGCATTAGTCAAAAATGCGTGCGTTACAGGATGTGAAACAATCAGGGCTCGAGACGGCGTTGCTGGTAGATCCAGTCAACGATCTCGCCGTCTGGGGTGTAGCCGCTGACGGTTTCACGCAGAAGTAGGCGGACTCGCGAGTAATCATCCTTTTCGACGGCAACAAGCAATTCGCTCAGTCTGGCCTTCAGCACATCCCACGGCAGGTGATCTTCATTGGCAGTCATGATCATCGGGTGCGGTGTCGCTGCGACGTTGTCGCCGATCAGCAGCTCTTCGTAGAGTTTTTCACCAGGACGCAGCCCCGTGAACTCAATGGCCAGATCACCCTGTGGATTGCGATCGGAACGAATGCTCAAACCGGAGAGATGGATCATTTTCTCCGCCAGCTCGACGATTTTGACCGGTTCGCCCATATCCAGAACAAATACATCTCCACCCTGTCCCATCGATCCGGCCTGAATGACCAGTTGCGCAGCCTCGGGGATAGTCATGAAGTAGCGGGTGATCTTGGGATGCGTGACCGTCAACGGTCCGCCCGATTTGATCTGGCTGTGGAACAACGGAATCACCGACCCCGACGAACCCAGTACATTACCGAAACGCACCATGGTGAAGCGCGTCTTGTTGACTCGAGAGACATTGGAACTGTCGCCAAACAACACCGGGGCAATCTCACGGCTCAAAGCCTGAAGGGTCAACTCGGCCAGACGCTTGGTGCTGCCCATGACGTTGGTCGGACGCACGGCCTTGTCGGTGGAGATCAATACGAAGTTTGAAACGCCAGACTGCAAAGCCGCCTGAGCGGTATTGAGGGTACCGATGACGTTATTGAGAACGCCTTCGGCGATATTGTGCTCGACCATCGGCACATGCTTATAAGCTGCCGCATGGTAAACCGTATCGACCTTCCACGTTTTCATCACGTCGAGCAGCTTGTCCGGATGACGGATCGAACCGAGGATCGGCAGCAGCTTGACGGGTACCGATTCACGACTGCCACGCTGTTCCAGCTCCGAAAGGATACTGTAAAGGTTGAACTCGCTGTGCTCGAACAACAACAGCGTGGTCGGCTCCAGAGAAAAGATCTGTCGGCAAAGTTCGGAGCCAATCGACCCGCCGGCCCCGGTGACCATGACAATCTTGCCTTTGATGCAGCGCTCCAGCAGATCAGGCTGGGCGGGCACCGCGTCGCGTCCCAGCAAGTCGGCAATATCGACTTCCTGGATATCTTCGACCTTCACTCGTCCGCTGGCCAGATCAGTGAAATTGGGAACACTGCGCACGTGCAGGGGAAAGCCTTCGAGCAGATTGAGGATTTCCCGACGACGAGCACGCGTCGAGGACGGCAGAGCCAGGAGAATTTCCTGCGCACCGGTCATATCGATCATCTGCTGAATGTGTTTGGGCTTGTAGACCTGAAGCCCGGAAATCGAGCGATCAGAGATGCCCGGGTCATCATCGATAAAGGCTACCGGGCGCATGACCCGCCCCATACGAAGCGCCGCCACCAACTGATTACCGGCAACACCCGCCCCATAAACAGCAACTTTGGTCAGGCCGTCGTCACGATTGGTGAACGGTACGTGCTGGGCGGCGGTGAACCAGTCGCCCATGAAGTAATGGCGCATGCACAGGCGCAGACCGCCGATGATTACAAGGCTCAGCCACCAGTAATTGAAAATGATCGAGCGCGGTACGACCGCTTCGTGATTGCTGTACCAGTACACGACCAGCGCCAGAATCAACGAAGAAAGACTGACGGCCTTGATGATCACCACCAATGCGTCGTTGCCGAAATAGCGCATGACTGCCCGGTACATGCCAAACCGGATAAACAGCGGGATAGCCACGATGGGAGCGCAGACGAACAGCCACAGGTGCACTTTGAACGGATTGACCATCTCGTCGATGCCCAGCCGGACGATGAACGCCAGCCACAGTGCTAGCCAGACTAGGCCGACATCCGTCAAAACCTGAATCAATCGCTTCTGGCGACGCGGCAATCCCAGCAAGAATTCGCGCATTCTGTTCATACTCCCCTGTACCAATCTGGCCTACTCCCTTGGGTTGAATCGGCGGTTGACATTGTACGGAGGTAAGGGCTTTCGTTACAGGAAAAAGAATGTATGTAATCACATCGTTGCGAAGCAGGCTAACTCTGCCTTCATCTGCATAGAGGCCGCCCCCTGACCGCCTTCGTCCCCGCATGTCTGAAGCTTGCCATCTCTGTACTATGACATGGTGGCAGAGTCGGTATACTGCGCCCGCTGTCAAGGGCGGGGAGCGGAGCCGCGACCAGACACTATCAGCGCTTAATATTGAACATAGCTTATAAGGAAGTGAAAGGAAGTGATGCAGACAGGAAAAGGCTCATCCGTTAAAACTATTGCAAAACGGGCTATTTGTGGCGCTTTCATTACATTGATCATGGCCTGGGCTCTCCTGAAAAGCACTGCACTTGCACCTGTTATCACCATCAGTACCAATCATTATCCGGTCATGCAATCACAGCTGTTCTTTAAGCATCTGGACGAATACACGGAAAGAAACTCTGCGACCAACAAGTTGAACGCGGAAGATCAAACTTTCCGGTTCACCTTGCCACGCTACGACGACAACTTGCGCTGGGATCCACTTGAAAAGTCCGGAACCTTTTATGTCAGAGGCTTGAATGTGAGCATTTTGGCTTATTCGCGTTCACTGCCGCTGGATAACCTGACGCCTCTGGCACAAATCGAAGTTACCAAGCGTACATCGAGCTATGTGCTGTTCACCGCTCCGGCAGGCGTGACCGATCCGCAGGTCAACATCCGGATTTATAGCCAGGCACTCGACAGGGTTCGCTATCTGTTTGCTCTGCTTTTTGGTCTGATCAGCGCCACGGTAATTTTGGCGTACATCAAGTGGCACCGGCAGATTCTCAACTTCATGCAGAGTGAACGGACCTATATCAGCAACTTCAAGTCTCTGTTCAAAAGAGAAAACTTCGCATTGAGCGAATTCACGAAACTGCTCGGCATCGGGATTTTCCTGAACATTATCCCGGTGGTGAACTTCTTTCTGTCTGTAGACGATGAGCGCGGAGCATTCCGAACCGATCCGTCGATCTGGATCGCTGACGGTCGGTGGACTGCATTTCTGGTAGAGAAATTCATCTTTCCCCAACCCGTCATGCCTTTTGTCCCCAACCTGTTTTTCTACGCCTGCCTGGCGCTGGCGTACATGTTTATGCTTAGGGCTCACCGCCTGACATTCAACTGGGTCACGGCCCTTGCATATTGCATCTTCATTGCTCATCCGATCTGGTGGTTCATCGGTGAGTTCTATTCAAACGTACCATCGACCGGTATCGGCGTATTGATGCTGTCGATCGGCGTCTTCGCCTTCTCCAGAATCGGCATGGGCAAACACAACCGCGCCGGAACCCTCAAACTCGCGCTGCTTTCCAGCTTCGTCCTGTCACTGGCGATCGGCGCTTACCAATCGCTGGTGATGTTTTACCTGGTAGCGGGCCTCGGCGTAATTCTCTTCGAATACCGCAAGGAAAACCTGACCAGTGTTTTATCTGTGCAGCCGACACTCAAGCGCATTGCATTGTTGTTCGTCACTCTGGTTGGCGGGGTTGTACTCTATGGCGTGTTCAACAAACTGGCGCAACAGGCTTATCCAACAGAAAGGAACTACATCGATAACTTTCTGCGCATCAACGATCTGCTGGCCGACCCGATCCTGATAACCAAGCTCGTTGTCGTGGAAATGTGGAAGTTGTATTCGGGCTCCATCATCAGCTACGGCGTTTCGTTCTCCAGTATCGCCGTCGTGTCGGGGCTGGCAGTTCTGATATTGATGACGCAAAAAACCTGGAAAGCCACTTTGTGCATGGCATCCGTCATCGCCGCGATACTCATTGCGCCTTTCCTGCTTAATTTTATCGCCGGCGGCATCTACCTGCCCCTGCGATCAATGCTGGCTATTTCCTTTGTTGCCTGGGTTGTCACAATCGTCGTTTTGCAAACCCAGGGTTTGCTTCGCATGATCGGTACCGTGCTTGCAGTGTTCGTGCTGTTCCAGATGGTTTCGGTAAATGGCCAGTACTCAGCCAGCACCATTATGGCAACCAATCATGACCGTTTCACCGCCGAGGCACTCTACGAGCGGATCAGCAAAGCCAATCCCGCCTTCGACAAAAACGAGCGGGTTACTGTCGACGTTTACGGCCGCCTGCCGTTCTCCAGTCGCTATCCCGCACCGGAATCATCAACCATGAGTTCTTCGTTCTTCGACTGGGACCAGGGCAACGTCTACCGGATGCTGGACTACATGCGCCTAATCGGCTTTACCAATGTTTATCCGACCAGCATCATCGCGCGCATTCCGCTGACACCACACTTTGACAAGATGCCAATCTGGCCAGCAGAAGGTTCGGTCCGGTACGAGAATGGAATTTACTTCATCAAGCTGAGCGAAACCCCTGATCCGACCCATGCACAATACAAACGAGCCGCGTCGAATGAGCAATAAGACAAGTCGTAAGCCGATCTTGATCTGCATTGCACTCGTCGCAGCCAGCCTGTTTTTCGCGTTCGCGTCACTTTACGTCGCCAAGGCGAGAGGCATGCTGGACAACGAGAGCCATAGCCTTTGCCTCGATATCGACTCGTCCTCAGTAGGGATCACCCAGTTATTCCGGGCAAAAGTCGCGCAGGCATTCTCCGAAGAGCAATCGCAGGCTTTGCCGATCACCTCAGGACCGCAACGGGTATGTTTTGCGGTGAGCATGAGTGAGCGGTTTCTGCGTTGGGATCCGAATAACATCGCGTCCGACATGCGCATCGAGCATGTCGAAATCAGTTACAGAGGGCTGACGCAATCGCTGTCACCCAAACAGTTTAATCTGAGCAGCGGCGTCACAGATACAAGTCAGAATGCTTCAGGAGTAGAGTGGACGCTCAAAAACAACGATCCGCAGACCCACCTGCAGATCGGCACCTCGATACTGATCAAGGAGCTTGTTTACTGCGGCATTCTACTAGCACTGTTTTACAGCTTGATAATCGGCGTGGTTGCCTTCTTGCTGAAAAAACTGTTCGTGGAAAAGAGCGTTGCCTACCGCATGTCGGCAGTCACTGCTGCGTTGTTACTCAGTGTGTACCTGATCACCGGTTTAATTGTTGTTGGCGATGGCGCTGGATGGGACGGTAATGTTTATTTGAACCTGCTGTTCGAGTGGAAGAACACGGGCATCATTCCTGATACCGATCCTTATCGCATGAGCCGGCTCGGCGGGTTCTTCCCCGCGGTTGCCGCCGAATTCCTGTTCGGCTTGTCGAGGCTGCAACTTCTGTATGTGCAGATGGCATTCAATGTGCTCGCACTAAGTGTGTCGGCCGGGTTGTTTTTCGATTATTTGCGCAAGTCCGCCATAGCCGCTCGGTCTGCAGTTCGATACACAATCATCTTGTTGCTGACATGGCCGATTCTGGTTATGTCGACTTACAATCCGCTGTTGAGCGATCACATAGCGATAGCGCTGTCGTGCCTCAGCCTGTGGCTGTTTGCCCACAAGCACTTCAAGTCATTATTGCTTACCTGCCTGATCTCCCCACTGATCATGCCGGGCCTGTTCCTACTGCCACTGATGCTGTTGACGTTCTCGAAAGACGACGCGGCAGCAAACGTCATCAATCGATTGGTATTTGGCAAAAAAACGCGAATCGCAGTATTCCTGGGTATCGCAGCGACGATGGTCTCCTATGCGTTGCTTTGGTTTAGCCGAATTCCGGACAGCGAAATCCTGCACGTCGGCTCATCCCTGACACCCGGACTTCCTCAGTTCAGATTGATCAGTTCGACCTACCTGATCGCCGCGCTGATCCTCGTTGCCTGGCTCTGGAGTCGCTTGCTGGAACGGAACAGTGCACCGGCAGCATTCTCGATCAAGTGGTTTACCTTGGGCGTGACTTTCGCGATATTCGGACACGCTGCCCTGTATTTCGGACTCGATTGGAACAAGGGTTTCCGCGGCCCGAACTTGCTGCAAAACATGTTCTATCAAGGTCTGAATGCGCCTTTTAAACCGATACTTGCGCATTTCATTTACTTCGGCCCCTGTTTCGTCATTGCTCTGCAGTTGCTGTTCCGCTCCAACAAGAGCACGTCATCGGCAAGACACCTTCAAATCGCCTTGCTGGGATTCTTGCCATTGCTGCTGGTAGGTTCGGAAAGTCGCCAATGGATTGCCATTCTTCCATTTCTCGTGGCGTTTGTTGCACAAGCGGATATTTCGGAAAAACACCAAAAGTTGATGATTGGCTGCTCCGTCATTCTCGCTGCGCCGCTGTTCTGGCTCACGGAATCTATGGCGAAAGCAGTTTCTTCACACTTACCGATGACAGATCCCTCGTGGCAGTTTTACTTTGGCCGACAAGGCCCGTGGATGTCTCAAGGCAGCTATCTTGCAAGTGCAATAGCGCTATTCATATTCATGACAGCCTGGCGGATTACACGATCGCCAAGCGTCAAAACCGGTATGCAGACCGCCTGAAAGCGGCTCCATTAAGCCGACATTACAGTCAATTTGTGTAGTAAAATTGCGCGCATTATCATGCGCGTAGTTAAAAAATCTGGATGGATCATGGACGCAAATCACCAAATTCCTTTGTTTTCCGCAGTAGCAGCCAATGCCGGGATCGACTTCTCCGAACCGTTGATGCGCGTCGTTAATCGCCACTGGTACATCATGGGCGAAGAAGTCAAAAACTTTGAGCGTGAGTTCGCTGCGTATGTCGGGATCGAGCACTGCATTTCGGTAGCCAACGGCTCGGAAGCATTGGAAATTGCCCTGCGCGGCATGGGTGTCGGCCCGGGCGACCGGGTTGTGACCGTTGCCAACGCCGGTTTCTACAGTAGCACGGCGATTCATGCTGTAGGCGCCACCCCGGTCTATGTAGATGTCGACGCCAAGACTCTGACCATGTGCCCGCGCTCCCTGCAACAGGCGCTGTCGCAACCTGCTAAAGTCGTGGTCGTGACCCACCTTTACGGGCAACTTGCCGCCATCGAAGAGCTGGCGAGCATCTCTCGTGCCGCAGGCGCGGCTGTCCTCGAAGATTGCGCGCAGTCCCATGGGGCACGTTCGCCGAACGGCCAGTGCGGGACTCATGGTGATCTGGCCTGCTTCAGCTTCTACCCAACGAAAAACCTTGGCGCACTTGGCGATGGCGGTGCGATTGTCACCTCATCATCCGACATCGCGGCACGCCTGCTGCAAATACGACAGTATGGCTGGTCGAGCAAATATCACGTCGACGTCCCGCACGGTCGCAATAGCCGTCTCGATGAAATGCAGGCCGCTATCCTGCGCGTAAAGCTGCCGCTGCTCGACCAGTGGAACGAGCAACGTCGCTCAATCGCCAGCCGCTATTGCACGGCCTTCAACGCTTTGCCGGTCAAGCTGCCGGCAAGCCTAGGTGAAGACTTCGTCGCCCACCTGTTTGTGATGCGCGTCGACAATCGCGCAGACTTCAGCGCCTTCCTCAAGGAACATGGCGTCAGCACCGACGTTCACTATCCGATTCCCGATCACTGGCAAAAAGCCTACACCCCAAAAGAAACGTGCAATTTGCCGGTGACCGAATCTGCCTGCACCCAATTGGTTTCCCTTCCCTGCTTCCCCGGCCTGACCGATCAGCAGGTCGAGCGCGTTATTGAAGTGGTTGGCGCCTACTTCAAGCGGGAGATTTAGGGTGCTCTCGCTCGTCATCCCGGTTTATCGGAACGAGGAGTCATTGCCATCGCTCTTGAAAGCTGTCGACGACCTCAATGTCGAGCTACAGGGCGCACTCGAAGTGGTTTTCGTCGTCGACGGCAGCCCGGATCGCTCGTATGAAATCCTGCGTGACCGGCTGCCCGAGCAGAACTTTTCCTCGCAGCTGATTCTTCTGTCGAAAAACTTTGGCTCGTTCATGGCGATCCGTACAGGCTTGCAGCATGGTAAGGGCCGCACCTTTGCGGTGATGGCTGCCGACCTGCAGGAACCACCAAGCCTGGTGCTTACGATGAATCGGGTGTTGAATACCGAACCGGTCGACGTAGTAGTCGGCGTACGTGAAAGTCGCGAGGATCCGTTCCTGTCGAAACTTGCCTCGAAGACTTTCTGGGGACTGTACAAACGCTACGTAATCCCGGAAATGCCTGCCGGTGGCGTCGACATGTTTGGCTGCAACCTGGAGTTTCGGGACAACCTGCTCAAGCTCGAAGAGCGCCACAGTTCGTTGATCGCGCAGATTTTCTGGCTCGGCTTCCGCCGCCAGGTGGTCAGTTACACTCGGGTTGCCCGAGAGCATGGAAAGTCGGCGTGGACACTGAGAAAAAAGGTCAACTACTTGATGGACAGCGTGTTCTCGTTCACCGACTTACCGATTCGACTGCTGATTCGCGTCGGAGCCGTCGGCTCGGCGCTTTCCGCGCTATACGGCGTGAGCGTGATCCTCGCCAAGATCGGAGGTCTGATCGAGGTGCCAGGCTACGCCATGACCCTGTTTACCATCACGCTGCTGGGCAGCTTGAATCTGCTGGGACTGGGCGTGATCGGTTCATATGCCTGGCGCACCTATGAAAATACAAAAGGGCGCCCATTGGCGATCCCTATGAAAGTTTCTGAGTTTGGAGCCAATAAATGAGTGATTCACGGGATTTTTTCGTTCACGACCGTGCGATTTGTGAATCGTCCACTATTGGCGCTGGCTCGAGAGTCTGGGCGTTTGCCCATGTGCTGCCGAACGCCCGGATCGGCGCCGAATGCAATATCTGCGACAACGTGTTCGTCGAGAACGACGTCATCATCGGTGACCGCGTGACACTGAAATGCGGCGTGCAAGTCTGGGACGGCATCACCATTGAGGACGATGTTTTCGTTGGACCGAATGTCACATTCACCAACGACAAGTTCCCGCGCAGCAAGGTTTACCCGGAAGCTTTCTCCCGCACCATTATCCGTAAAGGTGCCTCTCTGGGCGCCAACTCAACGATTCTGCCGGGCATCATCGTTGGCACTTCGGCAATGATTGGCGCGGGCGCAGTCGTCACTAAATCGGTTCCACCCAATGCCATCGTGGTCGGCAACCCGGCAAAAATTATCGGCTACGTCGATGCCAAGCCTACCGATGGTGCATTGGTGGAAAATCCGGTCAAGGTCGGCAAATCGGATGTCTACCCTTGCGGCGTCACGCTGCACCGCATGATGGAAGCCGTCGATATGCGCGGTAGCCTCAGCGTTGGCGAATGCGGTAAAGATGTGCCGTTCGAAGTGAAGCGTTACTTTCTGGTGACCAATGTTCCAACGGCAGAAACCCGTGGCGAGCACGCTCACCGCGAATGTCACCAGTTTCTGGTAGCGGTCAAAGGCACCGTACATGTCGTTGCCGACAATGGTAAGCATCGCCAGGAATTCGTTCTGGACAACCACACGCTGGGCCTTTTTCTGCCAGCGATGACCTGGGGGATTCAGTACAAGTATTCGGCGGACGCTGTCCTGCTGGTCTTCGCCTCGGAACACTATATGGCCGATGACTATATCCGTGATTACGATCAGTTCCTGATCGAGAAGAAGCAGCAGGCAGTTTCGCCGGAATGAAGCTGAAAAAACTGCTGGAGATCAAGTTTGTCCGGTTCCTCCTGACTGGAGGACTCAACACTGCACTGACGTATATTCTGTACTTGGTTTTATTGAGTTTCCTGCCTTATATCTGGAGTTACTCAATCAGTTACGTCTGCGGGATTTTTCTCGCGTTCATGCTCAGTCGCTTCTTCGTATTCAAAGAACACCAAGGGTTGAAGTCCGCACTGTTGTTCCCTTTTGTCTATCTGGCTCAATACATCCTGGGTGTTTTCGTTGTCTGGCTATGGGTCACGAAGCTCTCGCTTCCTGAATACCTGGCGCCGCTGGCAGCAATTGCACTCACGCTGCCGCTGACCTTTGTGCTGAGCAGGCTGGTGTTTGTGAAGGGTAAAACGCCAGCGCATTGAACAGCCCGTAGACATCCAGCCTGAACAGTTGTTTTTGGCGATCAACAGGCATAAAAAAACCCGGTAATACGGGTTTTTTTATGCTTGGGGGGTCAGGCTGTTTTTTCAAGCACCACCGGTGCCGAGAACTTCTTTTTCAATTGCATGGCCGGCTTTTCAATGTACCGCCAGGAGAGCCAGGCCAGACTCATGGAAATCACACTGGCGGCAATCGCCAGCCACCAGGCGTTGATAGATTTGTGAGAGATCGACACCAATGCCTGCTGGATCGGGAAAGCAAACAGATAGGTACCGTAGGAGAGATCACCAAGCTTGCGCATGCCATCAACGCAGACTGGGCGACGATAAGCGAGATACATCAGCAAGTAAGGCAACGCGATAAATAGCGCCAGTTCGTTGTAATTGAATCGTGACCCGATCAACAGGATCACCAGACACATTGCCGCTATACTGCCTTTGAACGGCACGATGTCCTTGTACTTCCAAAGGAAAGTACCCGCCAGGAAAATCAGACCAAAACGCATGGCCGGCATTACTGGAGTTGTGCCAAAAAGCGTTCTCGGTGCAATGGGTCCATGGAAGAACAACCAGATAGAGAATGCCGAGATCAACGCAATTACCGGCACAACCAGCGAGAAGGTTTTACGCCCGGCAAAGAAAATGGCGGCCAGCGCTACATAGCAGAACGCTTCGATCGGGATCGTCCACAACGAACCGTTCACCGTCTGCGGATAGGTTACATCCATGAAGACACCAGGCAGTACGAACGCTGTCTGATACGGAATCGAATTGGTCAGATAACGATAGGTGCCGGAGTTCTGGAAATACTCGCCAAGTGGCAGCGCCGTGAAAATCGGGCCCAATATCAATGCGGTGACAAACGAGGTAACCGCCAGAGCCGGTACTATGCGCAAAGCACGTGCCTGCCAGTATTCGTTGAATGTCCGCCGCTCCAAAGAACCGGCAATCAGAAAGCCACTGATCGCAAAAAAAGCACTGACTGCGAGGCTTCCAGGCTCATACCCCATAAAAATGTTAAACCACGTTCCAGGCGATTTACCTGTGAGCGCAAAGCTATGTGTTATCAGGACGACCAGCGCGGCGCACAATCTGATCAAGTCAAAATTGTTAGTACGAAGCTTTACCATGTCGCCGAGTGATGTTGCTGGCTGTGTTAATTTGATCATTACGCGAACTCGTTTTGGTACCTTATATTCGGCGCGCGCATATTATCACGTAAGTGCGGCAGGATAATTTCGCCGCTTCGAAAGCAATCTTATCCGCCGCTCAAGCTTACTCTGCCCTTCCCGCCTGGTACTTGAAGGCAAGAAATACCAAAGGAACATAAGCAAGGATTAGCCCTGTCACCCCGTCCAGCCAGAATCGACTGACGCCTACGGCAATCGGCAGCAACCACAGCAGATTGATCAACCCCACTGCAACCGTGACACGCCAATGCTGGCCATATCGGCGCGAAGCGAACTGATAGGCATGGCTGCGGTGAGCCTCATAGACCTTCTCGCCGCGAAGCAGCCGGCGCAGGAGCGTGAACGTTGCGTCGACGATGAAAACGCCCAGCAGGATCAGCCATCCCCAAAACAGCTCGAATGACACCCAGCTGGCCGCAAGCGCGAGAATGCCCAGAATAAGACCAAGAAAGCCGCTGCCGGCATCGCCCATGAAGATCCGCGCCTTCGGGAAATTCCAGACCAGAAATCCGCCCACAGCGGCCGCGAGCAGTAGAGTCGACCCAATCAACGGGGCATCGGCGCCCAACGCGTACAGCAGGCATGCACCCAGGCAAACCGTGACCGCCTCTACACCGGCGATCCCGTCGATACCGTCCATGAAGTTATAGAGGTTGAGCATCCATACGAGATAAAAAGCCGCCAATGCCGACCCGACCCAGCCCAGATCGACCACGTGACCAAATGCATGAATCGGCGGCAAGCCTCCCAGCCAATAGAGTGCCCATGCAGCTGCGGCGAAATGCCCCAAGAGCCGCCAGCGGGCAGCGATGTGGCCATGATCATCCATAAAACCGATGATCGCGACCACCGCGCCGGCCCCCATCACCGAGACAAACAGTCCTGTGGGGATCAACCCCCCTGCAAACAACAGACATAGCGCGGCCAGAAAAGTGACCACGATCGCCACGCCTCCACCCCTCGGGGTCGGAATCGTGTGAGAACTCCGGTCGTTAGGAATATCGATAAGGCTTTTGGACAAGGCATAACGGCGCAAGAGCGCCGTCAAGATAAGAGCCCCGGCAAAAACCACTGGTACGAACAAGACAATACTCATAAGCCCAGTGGCTCCTTTTACAAATACCTGAATTCGACATTGCGTCAAAAAAATATGAATAGAGCGCCGCTGCCACGGTCTTTGCAGTCACGTGGCAACAGGCAATAGCCACTTACCTTTTATGGATGTCCACAATCTCATGCAGTGGCCGCTTGGTCAGTATTCGCTTGATTCTCTGACGCAGGGCATAAGGAATGGTGTTGCTGAGACGCTGCATGCCAGGCTTGCGATAAAGCGTCCAGAGCGCAAGGAGAGCAATCTCCTTGGTGGTCAGCGGCACCTCATACTCCCCGCTCGACTTGTGGGTAACAGGAAGCTCGACGACACCGGACTGCTGCACGGGCCTAGCTTCGCCACTGAACAATTGCTCGTAAGCTGCCGAGTAGAAATCCGCGCTCGGGAGGCCTGCACTGTGTAGTGGCGCCTTAACCGGATCACCGGCAACCGCCGCGTTGACGAACTTGCTCATCTCGACCAGCAACTCTTCGGGCTTGATACCGTACGGGTACACAAGCGTGTTTTCCCGATTGGAGAGGCGTTCCGGAAATGCACCAATGTCGGGAGCAACGATCGGCAGACCCGAGGCCAGCGCATAACTCAAGGTATAACTGTAGGTTTCCGGCCATTGCGCAGGAAACAGTATCAGATCCAGACCGTGCTGCAAGATCAAGCGCTCCAGATCAGCGGCATCGTAACGCCCTGTGCTAGACACCCCTTTCAAGTCTCTGTAGGCAAAGCCCAGAAGTTTGAAATTGAATAGCACATTACCTGCCGCTCGGATAGCGGCCATCTCCTCGAGATAATCAGCACCTTTCTCCTTGCCCAGTGCACCCAGCACACCAACCTTGTAGCTCTGCTTGGAAGCGATCGGCGCCACTGAAGCACTTGCAGCTCGCCCGCCTTCCAGATGCGCGGCCACAATCGGAGCCGGCAGAGCATAGTGCTGCTGATAAAGCGCCAACGTGTATCCGGAAGGGAACACCACTGTTTTTGCGTTTTCGATAAAGCTGCGTAGCTGCTCACGCCACGCTGAAGGCGAAACGCTTTCCGGCAGAGGGAACGCTGGATTGACGAGGTCATCGTAAAACTGGCCTGGATACACGCCTTGCGAATCGGTCAGCGTCGGGTTGCCATTGAGCCAGTAGAAGTCGTGAACTGTGAGCGCGTAATCTTTGCCCAGCTGCGCCGGCAGCTCCAACAGCGCCGGATTCAGACCAAGTGAGTGATGGTAATGCACAAAACCGACGCCACAGGTTTTGAGCAAATCCAGCAGCAGTGGATATTCTTCCGGGATCCGGAACACCAACTCATCCGCCCCGGGGAACGAGCCCATTTTCAGGGAGACCGCACCGGTACCTCGATACGGCGTCAGAACGAGATTGCAGGCATTCGCTTCGAGCGCCTTGCTCAGTTCCTCGACATGCTGCTTGACCCCGCCGCCAGCCTCATGGGAGACCTGCAAAACCTTAGGCTGATCAAGCATCGAGAGCAACTGCGCCAGTCGATTGATTCGCACAGCTTTGACCGGATCGTCAGCGATGAACGTTTGAACATCCAGGTGATAGTCAGGGTGCAGCTCGACAATCGTTTTGAAGGCATTTTCGATCAATGCCTGCTTGGTTTCGGAGAAACTGACTCCGCCCTCGTGGAACGCGTATAGATTCGGTGTGATCACGTTGAACCAGCCGGCCTTGAGCGCGCGCTGGCACAAATCGTTTTCTTCGCCGTAACCACGGCCGAATTTTTCCTCGTTCAACAACCCGACGATGTCCAGACAATCGCGGCGCACATACATGCAGAAGCCGACACCGGTAGGCGCCTTCACATTCGGCAGTCGAGCACCGGCAAAAACTTTATCGATCTGGTGCACATCCAGCCCGAAGGCCTGTTCGTTTTCGTACAGGAAGGACGGGAAACTGCAGATAGTCGCGTTATTCGAAAACGGCGTCACCGTACCGATATTCGGTGCAACGTAGGCCTCTGCGGTCAGTCGCTCCAGCCAGTTTTGTGGAACGATGACATCGCTGTTGAGGAACACGATGTCAGCATCAGCGGCTTGACGCATCCCGCGGTTCACGGTTTTGACGAACCCCAGGTTGACCTGGTTTTCGAGGACGGTGAGGACGCCCGGCCATTGCGCTTCAAGCTCAAGCAGCATTTCCTGCATCCCGGCATCGGGGCTGCAGTCGTTGATCGCGATAATCTTCGAGTCGGCCTGGCGAAGAATTCCCGGCATCGCTGCATTGATACAGCGCTTGGTCATCTCGATTCCCTTGTACACCGGCAAGATAACCGTAACCGGCCGGACACGCTCGACAGGCGCCTCAACAAGGTAGCTTTCGACAACGGGTGCCGGCGCCTTCAGTTCCTGTTGACGCAGATACGCCGTCAGCGAAAGTTTGCGGTTTTCCAACTGACGACGAAATACCCCAGTGCCCTTACGCAGTGTGCGCACAGCAAAACGTATTGGCTTGGTGATGAACCAGGAGTTCGAGTTGATCACATTGTTATAGGCCGCTTGCGACTCGGCCAACGCCATGGACAAACAAATTCGCTCGGATTCGAACTCGGATTGAAGTCTTTGAATTTCCTCGCTGGTCGCGTTTAGCGTTGCTGTTTCCGCTGCTAACGAAGCCTGGGATTTGTTGAACGCCATCAATAAATTGTCGCTGATGATTGCGCGGTCTTCTTCCCACGACAGGAACTCGGTCGGTTTACGGCCATTGATAGCGCTCTGTACCGATGCTTCGATCGACAGAAACTCGCGAACGTCACCCTCATCAATCGGATAGTTAGCCGCCGCACAGGCTGTAAAGACGAACTCTTTGTAGGTCGCCGTGGCGAAATCGGCGCTCGGGCTGAAGCGCGTCACCGATCCAAGCAATTGCCGTAGGGTCCTGAACAACAGAAACTCGACGCGCAGACCGACGGTCAACGACCATTCCTTATCAATCAGGTAAGGTTCGCCTGCGGGGTCGACCATGATGTTCTGCGGTACGGCATCAAACAGATGCCCCGGCAACAAACCATCTGTCCCCGACTGCTCACCGGAAATATTTTTCAGTATGTCCACGTAGCCGTTCAGGAATACGCCTACCTGGGCATAAGTCCAGCCTTCGGCATTGACGATCTCGATCAACTTCGTCGAGAGAACCTGCCCTTTGACATAAGGCTCTGACGCCGTCAGTTTGAATTCGACGATAGAGTCCACAGCTGGCGCCGCTTGCGTCTCGGCCAACTTCTCGTAGTGAACGCGAATTGAGCTGTCAGCACCTTTTTTGAACGAGGAGCTCTTGCAGAACTCAGCCCGGCGGTCACTGCTGAAGTGAACGGCCAGCGTTCCTTTATCGAGGGTTTTACGGGCAACCGGCGAAGCACCGATGAGGAAGGAGTTGGACATATCCATGCCCAAACCATTCTTGCAGATCTGCGGCCACGCCAACTCGAGCGAAAACGTACATAGCTCAGGCAATTGCGGGTCGCGCTGGGCGCTTTGCCAGGCAAAAGCCGCGGCATCGAAATCAGGGTCGACAAAGCCTTCTTCCGTGACAATCGAAACCGGCAGTTTGTAATCCGGAAATGGCGCAAAAAATTCGTTGGACGAGAAGCCGGCACCGGACAATAGCGAAGCCAGCGCCTGCTTGCCGTAGGTTTGTGGGGTCGCACTGTTGTAGCGACCCTCGACACCGAACATCGGTGTAACAACATGGTCTTCCGGTGCGCCCGCAAAATACTTGAGACCCAACTGGTTCTCGATGGCGATGATCAGCAAACCATCCGGCTTCAAGAGCGAGCGGACTTTTTCAAGCATGTTCGCGCCCGGGTTCTCACCCGAAACAAACAGGTTGGCGTACTCAAAAACACCGATCAGCGTGATGACATCAAACTTCTTGTCAATCTGGAAGCTTTCGAAGGTTTCGGCCAATACCGATACGTTCGGCAAGTCTCTGGTACGCGCACGGGCAATGCTGGCACGGCGGGCACTGCCCTCCAGCGCCAGGACATTGCCGCCCTGCTCGCCCAGATAGCGGGTAATGGCGCCGCAGCCAGCGCCGATTTCCAGGACGTCACCGCGAAGATCGGCATCAAACACCCGCAGCAGGTTTGCGCGAGTGCTGGAGAGGTAATACAGCGATGGCCAATCCGTGCACCAGCCACGTAGTTCATCGGAGAAAACACTGACATCACGCGCCTTGTCTATCAAGTACTTGATGCGCAGTTCGGTGGTATCGCCGTCACTGTAATTGATACTCGCATAATCCGGCCGCGACCAGATCTTGAGTTCTTCGTTAAGTTGATAGCCCGCTTGCGTCAGTAAAGTATTCAATTTGTAACCTTTTTGGCACGAATGCTCGAATCTAGATTTACCAGCCCAAAAAACTTGTCTGTCGGCCGTACCTGCAAGTGCACAGAATCGTAACGGCGATCCCGTGGAGTCACTTCTTCACCGTCCTTGGTCGAAACACCAAGGGAAATGAAGTAGTCACCCGGAGCCAGTTCGCAGGCAATCGACAGCTCGACCTCGACGATATCGCCCTTGCGACCAAAGGCACGGAAATCCGCAGAGTCGAGCGTTTCACTGTTCACGCCGTAAACGGTCACACCTTCCTTGGTCTTGATGGTCATGCCGAGGATAGGGCAAACCAGATCGGTATCAAATCTGACGAACACGGCCAGTTTGAGCTTCGACCCGGTGTCGACAGCGACGGGATACTCTTGGCCATCCGCGCTTAAATGAAAGTCGATGATCGTTGCTGCACGATCGCCCCAACGATATTCATTGGGATTGTAGTTGGGGTGCGTATCAAACACGTCCATCCCGCCCTCAGGCGTGTGATACGTTTCCGGTGCGTCGACAGCAGGCTCGAGTTCAGTCACCACAGAGTTCTGGGTCTTGCCGAACAGCAGATCCAGATAGCGATTGACTACTTTGCGTGGCTCGCCTTGCTCTAACTGCACACCGTCATTCAACAGGAATGCCTTGTCGCAGTGAGTCACGATCTGCTCACTCGAATGCGTCACGAGGAGGATGCTGGTGCCATTTTCCTTTAACTTCTTCAAACGATCAAAACAGCGCGCCTGGAACTTCGCATCACCCACGGCCAACGCTTCGTCAACAATGAGAATGTCCGGCTCGACCTGCGCCTGAACGGAAAACGCCAGGCGCACAAGCATGCCGCTGGAATAGGTTTTTACCGGCTGATTGATAAACTCGCCGATGTCTGCAAACTCGATGATTGCATCGTACTTTTCATCGATCTCTTCTTTGCTCAAACCGAGGATAGTTGCGTTCAGGTAGACGTTTTCGCGGCCGGTAAACTCGGGATTGAAACCCGAGCCCAGTTCAAGCAACGCGGCGATCCGGCCGTGGGTTTCCACAGTACCGCCGGTAGGGTTCAGGGTCCCGCAGAGAATCTGCAACAGCGTGGACTTGCCACTGCCGTTTTTGCCGACAATCCCGACGGTCTCGCCTTTACGGATCTCGAACGAGACATCGTGGAGCGCCCAGAACTCGCGGCAATATTTCTTCCTGCCGCGACTGAGCATCTGCAGCAGACGATCACGGGGCTTGTCGTAAATCTCGTAGCATTTACTGAGATTCTGAACTTTGATGGCAATCTCAGATGACATCAGCAAATCCTTTTCGAGTTTTCTGGAACCAGGCGAAGCCCAGCCAGGCGACCACTAGCGAGCCTGCGAAATAAATGCCCAGAACAGTGAAATCTGGCATTCGCCCCCAAAACAGCACTTCGCGTGCGTATTCAATGGTTGGCGTGAGCGGGTTCAACATCAGCAAGTGCTGATACTTTTCAGGCAATGCACTGGCCGGGTAGAAAATGGGGGAGAGAAACATCAGTACCGTAGTCAGGATCCCGATGAATTGCGCGACGTCACGCAAATAAACGCCGAGCGATGCCAAGGCCCAGGTCAATCCCATGATCAACAACACCAGAGGCAACATGATCAGCGGGAACAACAAGACCGTGAGATGTGGCGTACCAAACAGAAAGACATAGGCAATCAGCCACACGATCAGACTGATCACCATATGAAACAGTGCAGAGCCCACGGTTACCCACGGCAGAATCTCCAGCGGGAAGACCACCTTCTTGACGTAGTTGGCGTTGGAAAGAATCAATGTCGGACTGCGATTGAAGCACTCGGCGAACAGGTTGAATACGATCAGCCCCGCGAACAGGATGAGCGCGAACTCTGTCTTGGAATCACTGCCGCCACTCCAGCGTGCCTTGAAAACGACACTGAAGACAAACGTGTACACAACCAGCATGAAGACCGGATTGAAGAACGACCACAGAATCCCCATGAAAGACCCGCGATAGCGCCCGACAACCTCTCGCTGCACCAGCGCTCCGATCATGCTGCGATTGCGCCACAAACTACCGAGCAATTCCCTCGGCGAAATCGAAAAATTACGCATTAAACACACACCTAAAAAAACGCAGGGAGAGGAACCTCATCAAAAATTCTCTCGTTCAAATACTGCTGACGTGCCTGAAGGACGCTCGCAAAGCGTCCTTCAGGCGCGAATATGTTCATATTCGATTAATGACCGCGGCCAGCATCAATCCCAGGCTGCCCCACACGGTCTGTCGATAGACGCCGGATCTTCTCAACCAGAGGAATCGAGCCGTGCCGCGGGATTTTCGGGCCCTCTGGAACAGGTCCAGCGTCAATTGATTCTCTTCGCTCAACCGTGTCCGGACCGATTCAAGGGCAATGATATTTCTCTGGTTCCATCCTTTGAAACGACCGCTGAACATCATGCGCAATCTTGCCAAACGCGCACGCATCCCCATGTCGGAACCGATCAGATTGGTATCGTGCTGCCTGTAAAGGATGGTCGGGGCATGATCATAGACAACTTGTCCACCCGCACCGGTCACCAACAGGTATGCCCACCAGTCATGGGAGACTATATCGAGATGCGCCCCGGCCTCCTGAAACAGCGCTTGCGCCGAACGGTTGAAGACCATGGTGTTGCCACCGGCAAGGCTCTGCACCAATGCATTGGCAAAACTGGCCGGCCGTGCGAACAATGGCGAACAGCCAATCACCGCTCCCGCATCGTCAATCAATTCAGTACGCGCGCAATACAACGCTGGAATGTCCATCGGCAGATGCTGCAGCGACTTGAGAGCAATCTCAAGTTTGGCGTCTTGCCATATATCATCCTGATCGGCCCATGCGTAAAAATCGGACTGAGCGGGGGCAACACAGGCCAGCGACAGAAAGTTCGCAGCGAAACCTCGCTTCGGGCCTTGCCGGACAGTCAGCTTGCCTTCGCCCCAGGCCTCGGCGTATTGGCGCAATATGTCCAGAGTGGCATCGGTTGAGCCATCATCCGATACAACGACATCCCAATTCTGAAAACTTTGACGAGCAATGGAATCCAGTTGTTGAGACAGAAAACGCTCACCGTTGTAAGTACACATAAGGATTGTGACGCGCGAAGCGTGCGAACCTTTACCCGGCTCGCGGGGAGGTAAATCGCCTGTCTGAACAGCTTGCGGAAGAGGGACTACCACCGAGCACTCCATTGCGTTAAGGATAAAATAATGACGGGGTTGATTCGCCCGCCATCAAACCGCGCACTATCATTGGGGCAAGCCTTACATGCTCTTCTCATGGGCCGCTCCGACTGCGCAAAATTTGCCATTATAACAATGAGTCAAAGCCACTTGATAGCCCGGTGATATCACTACAGGAAATACGGTCGGGCATTCACAGCACCGGAAAATAGAAATCCCATCCGCCTGGATTGAACTTCAATAGCCCGGCAAAGCTGCATTGATTTGGGGGTGCGTAGGGTATCAAGCGCCCTGCATTGGCAAAAGGGGTGGCATTCTGCCAATTGGCACTTGCAGATCGACGGCCACTACTCCCCGACACCTTCAACCCCATCCGAAAACAGCACGCGAATTGATCAATGATCGAGGTAATGCATCGCTGTGACCTTCAAGGCCTTGTCGACACTGACAGGAGGCGACCACTGCAACAGCAAGCGGGTTTTATCGATGTCGACCTGCAATGAACCGCAGAGTCTTTGCGCCATGTCCCCTTTACCCACCAATTGTGCAGCGGTTCGCAGCAGCATTTGCGGCAGAGGCAACAAAAAGGCCCGCTTATCCAGAGCCGCCGCCATACGCCGCAGCAAGCGAGTGGTAGACAAGTCTTCGCCATCGCTGACCAGAAACGTCTGATTCGCCGCTGCGGGGTGCGCAATACAGGTAACAATCAGATCCACGAGATTGCCCAGCGCCACCAGACTGCGCTGATTTCGCAACGACCCCAATGGCAACGGCAAGCCTTTGCGCAACCAGCTCATCATGCTGAGGAAGTTGGCTTTTACACCCGGGCCATACACCAGCGGCGGACGGATGATGACAATCTCCATGCCGGTCTCACGACCGATTTCACGCAAGCGCTCTTCCGCCTCGCATTTGGAAACACCATAGGGATCAACGGGTGCGGGCTGATCGTCAGCCTTGAAGGGAATTCCGGGCAATGTCGCTTCACCGTTGACCTTGATCGAACTGATGAACACAAAACGCCTGACACCCGCCTCGGCCGCTTTGCGCGCCAGGCGCGTTGTGCCTTGGACGTTGATCTCACGAAATTTTGCCAGAGGGTCGGCGGCAGTATCACTCATCACATGGACGCGGGCTGCACAGTGAACCACCGTATCAATCTGCATCAACGCTGGCAGTTCAACGCTGGCGCTCAAGTCGAACGGCACCACATCGCACAAACCGCTCAACCGGCTTTCACCGCGCACGGCGGCAACAGGCGCATACGCCTTGTCCAGCAACATGCGAAAAACCACTGCCTCACCGACAAACCCGGTGGCACCCGTAACCAATACCCGGCGCTTCGTCATTCAGCTTTTTTCCCAATGACCGCAGTGGCCCAACAAATACAGAAGAAAAACACCTTATCCCTCGTTCGACGCCGGCAATGCCGGGCATTCAGCGACAACCTCAGCAACTGTCTGCGCCCTAACGGCAACCAGCGACGCACGAACGCATCGTCCGCGACACCCACCAGTCTGGCGATCAATCGCACCTGGGAAAACCACCAGCCATCGTGAATAGTCTTGTACCGATTGATCAATGAGCCGAGGCCGGTATTCGCCCCCACTTGATTTTGCTCGTGCTGGCGATATTGCATGGATGACAACGGATCGATGAACCAGCGAAAACCGTGACTGCGGGTGTAGGCGTAGCAATACCAGTCATGCAGGCTGACCTGCTGCAACTCGTCCCAATTGGCGAGCATCGACACCTTCAACTGCGTTACCAGTCGACGACTCATGACATAGGTACAACCCGGACCGGCTGCTTCGAACAAATAATCCCAGGCAACTTGCGGCTGCCCTTTATCGAGCAGACAAGCCCGCCCGTCCGCCCAGAAGGCCGTAACGTTGCTGGAGTAGGCGTCAACCTGGCGCAACCTGATCGCTTGGGTCGCGCGATCGAGCTTGTCGAGGTTCCAGACGTCATCCTGGTCAGCGAAGGCGATGAAGTCATATTCATCGACAGGCACATCGCGAATCAGCCTGAAGAAATTACGCGACGCCCCCCCAAAGCTGCCGGCTTCAGGCAGGACGATCACTCGAGCGTGGCGCGCGGCATAGTCCGCGCACCAGGTTTCGGTGCCGTCAGTGGAGGGGTCGATACTGATGTAAACGGTTACGTCGACGGCTGACTGGTTAAGGATCGAGGCCAACTGCTCCTCGATCCAGCGCATGCCGTTGTAGGCCGCCAGCAACACTGCAACCCTGGGATGTTCTACTGGCATGCCAATCCTGATTAGACCGGTTAAACACTACTGTTCGAAATGGGCTCTCGATTAGCGTGAAGGCGTGTCCAACAGCTTCTGCAAGTATTGGCCGTAACCCGTCTTTTTAAGTGCATCAGCTTGAGCGGCCAGTTGTTCAGAAGTGATCCAGCCGTTGTGATAGGCAATTTCTTCCAGGCAGGCAACTTTCAAGCCCTGACGCTGCTCGATGGTGTGAACGAAGTGACTGGCTTCAAGCAAAGAATCATGGGTGCCGGTATCCAGCCAGGCGAAACCACGACCCAGCATTTCCACATTCAGCGACTTCTGCTCGAGGTACGCACGATTGACGTCAGTGATCTCCAGCTCCCCTCGCTCAGAAGGCTTGATGTTCTTGGCAATCTGAACAACCTGATTGTCATAGAAATACAAACCGGTCACGGCGTAGCTGGATTTTGGCTTCAGCGGTTTTTCTTCGATGCTCAGCGCGCGGCCGGAGGCATCGAACTCGACAACACCAAACCGCTCCGGATCGGAAACGTGATAACCGAACACCGTTGCGCCCTGCTGCTGGTTGGTCGCCGAACGCAGGTTGTCGGAGAAGTGCTGACCGTAAAAGATGTTATCGCCCAGGATCAGGCAGCACGGATCATTACCGATGAATTCTTCGCCAATGATAAAAGCCTGTGCCAGGCCATCAGGACTTGGTTGCTCGGCATAAGTCAGTTTGATGCCATACAGGCTGCCATCGCCCAGCAGCTTGCGGAAACAAGGCAAGTCTTCAGGGGTGGAGATAATCAGAATCTCGCGCATACCGGCAAGCATCAGCACCGACAGCGGGTAAAAGATCATCGGCTTGTCGTAGATAGGCAGCATCTGTTTCGACACGCCTAGAGTCAACGGATGCAGGCGCGTGCCCGAGCCACCGGCGAGAATGATGCCTTTACGATTTGTCGTGTTCATTTGTTCAGAACTTCCCTAAGCATTCGGGTTACACCACTTTGCCAATCCGGCAAGTGTAGAGAAAAATTGTCGCGCAGCTTCTGAGTATTCAAGCGTGAATTCAGAGGTCGTCGCGCGGGTGTCGGATAAGCAGTCGTGTCGATCGGATTGATTGCTGTCACAGCCAATTGCTCGCCATTGGCTTGAGCGAACGCGATCACGTGACTCGCATACCCGTGCCAGGACACCTCACCACTCGCCGCCAAATGATACAAACCCGACAGCTGTGGCTGTTGCAGCACTTGGCGAATAGCCAGCGCCGTGACGTCAGCAATCAGATCTGCACCCGTCGGGGCTCCGACCTGATCAGCGATAACGCTCAGCGTGTCGCGATCTTTGGCCAGACGCAGCATGGTCTTGGCGAAGTTGTTGCCGCGAGCACCGTAGACCCAACTGGTGCGGAAAATCAGATGCTTGCAGCCCGACGCAATAATTGCCTGCTCGCCAGCAAGCTTGCTCGCACCGTATTGATTCACCGGTGCGACGGCATCAGTTTCCTGCCAGGGCGTCGAGCCCTCACCACTAAAGACGTAATCGGTCGAGTAATGAATGAGCCAGGCCCCCAGGAGCGCAGACTCCTCGGCCATCAGCCGACTGGCATCACCATTCACTCGAAGGGCCAGCTCGGCTTCGGACTCTGCCTTGTCGACCGCAGTGTAGGCAGCCGCGTTGACGATAACATCGGGCTTGACCTGCCTGATGGTCGTGCGCAAGGCATCCAGATCGGCCAAATCACCGCTCAAACCATCGATTGCATGACGATCAAGCGCGACCAGCTCGCCAAGGGGAGCAAGAGCGCGTTGCAATTCCCAGCCTACCTGGCCGTTCTTACCCAGCAGGAGAATCTTCATGCTTTATTCGAGCGATCTGCGTAGTTCTGGTCAATCCATTGCTGGTAGCTGCCGCTCTTCACGTGCTCTACCCACTCGGTGTTGCTCAGATACCATTCAACAGTCTTGCGAATACCCGTCTCGAAAGTCTCTTCCGGTGTCCAACCCAGTTCACGCTGGATCTTGCTGGCGTCGATTGCATAACGCACGTCGTGACCAGGACGATCCTGAACATAGGTAATCAGGCTCGCGTGAGGGCGATGTGCCGAGTCCGGACGCAACTCATCAAGCAGCGCACAAAGGGTGTGCACGACTTCAATATTCTGCTTCTCGTTGTGGCCGCCGATGTTGTAGGTCTCACCAATGACGCCTTCGGTAACGACTTTGTACAGTGCGCGAGCGTGGTCTTCGACATACAGCCAGTCGCGAACCTGGTTGCCTTTGCCATAAACCGGCAACGGCTTGCCTTCCAGCGCGTTGAGAATGATCAGCGGGATCAATTTCTCAGGGAAGTGGCAAGGGCCGTAGTTGTTCGAGCAGTTGGTGACCAACGTTGGCAGGCCATAAGTACGAGCCCAGGCGCGAACGAGGTGATCAGAGCTGGCCTTGCTGGCCGAATAAGGCGAGCTTGGCTGATAAGGCGTGGTTTCGGTGAAGAGGTCTTCCGGACCTTCGAGGTCTCCGTAAACTTCGTCGGTCGAAATATGATGGAAGCGGAAGTTGGCCTTACGCGCGTCATCCAGTGCCGCCCAATAATGGCGAGCAGCTTCCAACAAAGTGTAAGTGCCGATGATGTTGGTCTGGATGAACTCTGACGGGCCAGAGATAGAGCGGTCGACGTGAGATTCCGCAGCAAGATGCATGATGGCATCGGGTTGGTGCTCACGCAGGACGCGGTCGACCTGATCACGGTCGCAGATATCGACACGCTCAAACACGTAGCGCGAATCACCGCTAACTTCCGCCAGCGACTCAAGGTTACCGGCATACGTCAGCTTATCGACGTTAACGACAGAATCGCTAGTGTTGGAAATGATGTGACGGATGACTGCCGAGCCGATGAACCCGGCGCCGCCGGTAACTAGAATTTTCACGCGAAACCATACCCTTGAGCTGCGGACAGTGACACCAACGAGCACTGTCTAATCCATGAATGCAGAAGCCATCAAAACTGAAGCTTCTGTCAGAGTCAGTCTGAATCGATGTGGGAATAGGCCACTATCGAACAAGGGACGCATTTTACAGCTTAATGAATCTTTTACTAATGGATATAGACAGGCAGAGGCGCAATTTCGACAGACGCCATGCACTTGTCGTTTTCAGACAAGACGCTTGCGCGCAGCTCTGGACGAGCGTCCCAGGAACAGGCCGAGTATAGGGCCGATAAACATGCCTGCCAGCAAGGCCAGCACCACGACCAGAGACACCGGAAGTTCAGGACCTGCCCAGCCCAAAAACAACAACGAAACCGATTGCTGGTTCTCAAGCACAAACGCAAGAATCGCCAACACCAGCAAAAGAACAAAAACGCCAAGAAGTATGCGCTTGAGATTACGCATGAGCATCTCCCTGATAATGAGCAGCGAGGATCAAACGCCCTCCTCCTCTTCCTCGTTCACACGATCACGCAGCTCTTTGCCCGGCTTGAAGTGCGGAACGAATTTCCCGTCAAGGCTGACGGACTGCCCGGTCTTCGGATTACGTCCGACACGCGGGGCGCGATAGTGCAGTGAGAAACTGCCAAACCCACGGATCTCGATACGATCACCGGTGGCCAGACATTGAGACATTTGTTCGAGCATGGTCTTGATGGCCAACTCTACATCCTTGGATGAGAGCAGCCCTTGATGGGTGACAATTCGTTCGATCAACTCCGACTTCGTCATATTTTTCCCTTCTTTTTCAAGCAGCTAGATCAGCGCTTGAAAGGTTTTAGCACGCCCGGAAGATTTTGAACAGCCCAGGGATTGACATATCTTCCACAGCATCGCGACGCCCATTTTCAGGGCATCCCGCCAAGCCGGGAGACCGCAGATCTAGCGGCACATCACCAGCATGGTGCGAGTCACGAACCCCGCAGGATTAAAGCCAAAAGGATAATCGTCTTCGTCCTTGGCATCGTCAGATCGCGTGATCACCTTGTAGCCAGAGCCCTTGCACTCCTTTGCCGCGCGTTTCTGACATTTTTCCCAGCCAGACCCCAACCCCGAACAGTCGATCTCGATTCCACTGACTCCACGTATGGCATGAGTCTTCGCACTGGTAGTACAGCCCACCAGCATCAGCACTGCAACGAGGACAATAAACTTGTTCATCCACTTCCTTATGCCAGGCCAAGCCCGGCGACTACGTACCTGAAATCAAGCTTAGTCGCGAATAGGCGATTGATCCGATTAAAGAAACAGACAGCCCGGGAAATAGATTGGTTTCACCTCCCCCTCCCATTTCAGCAAAACAGAAGGGCCGACCACCAAATCGCAGGCACAAAAAAGGGCGACCGAAGTCGCCCTTTTTAATGATCAAGCAGAACTCAGTTCTGTTTGGCCATTGCTTGACGCAGCAGTGCCGCCATAGTGGTGTCAGCTGCTTCGCCTTCCGGAGCTGCTTTCAGGCTCTGGATAGCTTCTTTCTCTTCAGCATCGTCTTTCGATTTGATCGACAGCTGAATTACGCGGCTCTTGCGATCAACGCTGATGATCTTGGCTTCTACTTCCTGGCCTTCTTTCAGAACGTTGCGCGCATCTTCAACGCGGTCACGGCTGATTTCGGAGGCTTTCAGAGTCGCTTCGATATCGTCGGCCAGA
>Ga0247814_10000233_pt1 | contig 49558 bp, 41 predicted proteins | sample UWRJL179409R1_FD_179947 | JGI IMG/M metagenome (GOLD analysis project Ga0247814, IMG submission 179947) | Plant litter microbial communities from Arlington Agricultural Research Station in Wisconsin, United States - UWRJ-L179-409R-1 | ecosystem: Environmental > Terrestrial > Plant litter >... | reverse complement strand
TATCATTTAATGACTAATGACATAATGACCAATAAAATAAAGCATTATGCTATTATAGTTGCCGGTGGCTCGGGTACACGGATGGGCGCTGCAATTCCAAAGCAGTTTATTTCTGTAAATGGCTTACCGGTTTTAATGCATACTTTGTTAGCCTTTAACAATAGCGCTTCAAAACCTCAGCTTATTTTGGCATTGCACGCCGGTTTTCATGATTACTGGAAACAATTGTGCAAAACTCATAATTTTAATATCCCACATACTTTGCTCAGCGGCGGCGAAACTCGTTTTCACTCTGTTAAAGCAGCGTTTGATACGATAAATAACACAGACTGCATTGTTGCCGTACATGATGCCGTACGGCCGCTTATATCAAGCGCATTAATTGATAGCGCATACATACAGGCTGCCGAAAAAGGCAACGCAATAGTAGCAGTTAAAAGCAGAGATTCGGTAAGACAGGTAAAAGGCGAGGTGTCTTTAAGCCTGAGGCGTGACGAGATCTATCTGGTTCAAACTCCGCAGATATTTCAATATGGTCAATTGAAAGCTGCTTATCAGCAAGAATATACTGATACATTTACTGACGATGCAAGTGTGGTAGAATCAGCAGGTTTTGATATTCACCTGATTGAGGGCGATCATCAGAATATAAAAATTACCTTTCCCGAAGATATTGCTATAGCTGAATTGATTCTGAAAAACCGTGCAGCCGGTTAATTAGTGGTTTTTAGGGTAATCGTAGTAAATTATTTTTCCGCTGTTTGATGTAACAGAAATCCAAACACTGGTGTCAAATTCTATAACAGCTACCGCGCAGGTGGGTACATCGTTAGCCGCACCTGTAAAAAAATAAAGCAACTGCCCAATGCCGGGGTTGTGGCCAACCAATGCAATACAATCCAAACTATCCGGAAGTTCAGATACGATCTGAACCAGATCATCCAGGTCAGCTTCATAAATACCTTTTATTTCCTCGGCAACAGGTAAACTTAAGTGTTGCGAAAATATATTGGCTGTGCTGATGGTACGCAACGCCGGGCTTGATACCAGCATCTGCGGAACTTGATCATTTTCTTTTAAACGCCCCGCCATATTAGCGGCATCGTGCATTCCATGGGGTGTCAACGGTCTTTCAAAATCCGCATATCCGGTTTCGTGGGTTGCTTTAGCATGCCTGATTAGAACGAGCTTCTTCATAACAAAATTATTTTATCAGATACCCCAAACCAACAGAGAATATCCTGTTTTTAACAACACTTGTACCGCTGTCTTGTTGCGATGACGATGCAATATTATTTAAGCCGAGGGAATATCCAACATTAAAAACCAAGCGGTTGCGAAGCTCAAATCCTGAGGAAAAATAAAGACCGCTGTCGAATTTTTTAAGATCGTTCTCTTTGCCGTACCTTATTATGTCTGATGTGTTACTACCGGGGGTTTCGTAGTTAAGATTACCTTTCCACCCCATGGCCACATACCCCCCTGCACCTATGAAAAAGAAACCTGAATTGCCAAACGTAAATTTTCTAAGCACGCTTACTGGTAGTTCAAAATAAGTTAAGTGCGTTGTAGTAGTTAGTGCATCATCATAAACTACAGACCCCTTATTGGCTATGCCTAAACCTGCGCTTAACCAGTAATCGTCTTTTAGAGGCGCTTGAGCGAAACCATAAATATTAAATGATTTAACACTGCCACCTGTAGAGCGCACTGTGGAGCTTTTAACTTGCTGGAAAGCAAATCCCCCTGCCACCCTTACGCCATATAATACCTGTGCTTTTAGCCCCGCACACGCAGCCAAAAACAAAAAAGTTAAAACAGATAAGCGCTTTGCCATTATACAAATTTGAGCAATTTATTTACAATAACAGCAGGCGTTATGTTGTGTAAACATGCATAGTCTTTTCTAAAACAGGGTTTGTTGCCGTAAACTGAGCAGGGCCTGCAAGCTATGTCATCTGCAACGATATTATCTCCCGACTGCCCGTAACCTAAAAACCCGGCAAAGTGATGAGTAGCTCCCCAAACAGACACTACAGGCACACCACGTAATGATGCTAAATGCATTCCTGCCGAATCCATACTCAACATCACATTTAAATTGCTTATTAGTTTTAGTTCCTGCTGCATATTTAAGCGGTTAACCATTGAGAATACGTTGCTGAATATTTGTTCCCAATGTTCACAAATTTGCCTATCTCTTGGTGTTCCACCGAACAAAAAAACTTTAACGTTATATTGCTGCAGCAATTGAAGCACTTCTGCCATTTTCTCTTCTGGATAGGTTTTACCTGCATGTTGTGCAAAGGGGGTTATTCCTATCCAGGCCTCCTGCTTTTCGCCGGATATCTGCTTTATTTCATCGGTTAAAGTTTCTATCTGCCCATTCAACCTGTAGTCTAATTCAACAGGGAATCCCAAACCGTAAAAAACATCCGCGTAACGCTGTGCTGTGCGTTTTAAAGGCTTTAAAATCTTACCGGGAAAACGTGTAAGCAATTTTTTTTCTTTACGCCCCTTATCAACCACCTTAACCGGTATCCCCGAAAGCTTAAAGAGTGCGCCTAGTACGTTAGATCTTAAATTATTATGCAGGTTTGCAACGGCGTGGTAAGTTCCTTTGGCTTTAAGCGCACTGTGCAACCTTAAAAGGCCAGGCAGACCCTTGTATTCTGCATCAAAATCAACCGCAAAGTAATTAAGGCGGGGTATATCCGAAAAGAAATTATTGAAACCGGGGCGGGATACAAAAGTTACGGTAATGTCAGGGTGCTGGTTTAGCAGAGCTTTAATAACAGGCACTGTCATGGCAACATCGCCCATTGCCGAAAAGCGCATCACCAGTAAATGCCTGGACGTAATCATTTATTGCTTTTTGTATAGAACAGGATTAAGTTCCGGGTCGTTATACATTTTCATCTGCCGATAAACTTTCATGTATTTATCTCCCTTTTCAATATCTTCCAGCAACTCATCAATAGCTAAAGATAAATCTTCGCGCTGCTGTAAAAGTATGGCCAGTTTTGTGCTGTTCTTTTCGCGTTGCTGCTCATCAATATTTGCACGGGTGGCTTCCTCGCGCATATGATAGATCTTGAGTAATAAAATAGAAAGGCGATCAATAGCGCCTGCCGGGCTTTCGGTATTAAAACGCGCGGAGGGCTTTGGTTGAATCTCCAGATACTTGGTAAAAAAATAACCGTCTATAACTTCTACTATATCGGTACGGTCCTGGTTTGATTTATCAATCCTGCGCTTCCAACGCACAGCTTCCTCAGGTACTATGGATGGATTGCGTATTTCATCCTCCATGTGCCATTGCGCGGTATCAATCCAGCATTTGGTATATAGCAGGTGTTCTATTGTATCAGCTTTGAATGGGTTTTCAGGAATATAGTCTATATCATTAAACCTATGATAATCTGTAATAACCTGTTCAAATATTTTATTGCAGTGTTCGCTAAACATATTAAATAACAAAGCCAAAGATAAACATTTAAGCTAAGTGTAATTTGATATTAATGGTCTTTGATTTTTTGAATGATGGAGGTGGACGAAAATCCCTCAACAAAATCAATGGTTTTAACTTCGCCGCCATTGGCAATTACTTCCTTTGCGCCTACAATATTGTCAAAAGTGTAATCAGCACCCTTAACTAATATGTCGGGCATTAATTGCGTAATAAGGTTAAGCGGTGTATCATCATCAAACAATACTATAGCGTCAACAAAAAACAGCGCAGCCAATAATAATGCGCGGCTATTCTCATCGTTTACCGGTCTGTTCGGGCCTTTCAGGCGCTTTACAGAAGCGTCTGTATTCAGGCCTATTATTAGTCTCTCCCCCAGTTCTGCCGCCTTTATAAGGTAAGTTATATGCCCTGTATGTAAAAGATCAAAAACGCCATTGGTGAAAACTATTTTCTCCTCCTTTAAACGCCAGGCCGCCATTTTTCTTTTAAGCGATGTAGTGTCAGTTATTTTACTTAATAATGTTTTCTCCAGGAGTTTTCTCATGTATTATAAATCTTTTTTAGAAAATGTCTTCCAGTGCCTGACAAAGAATATGGCCAATTGTGATATGCATTTCCTGGATGCGTGCGGTAGCATCGGACGGTACAACGATGTTAAGATCACAAAGCTCATTCATTTTACCACCATCACGACCTGAAAGCCCAAGTGTAAAACACCCAGCTTGTTTAGCGGCCCTTAAAGCATATAAAATACTTTCGCTGTTACCACTGGTTGAAATACCAATAAAAAGATCTCCCGGGCGCGCCAGGGCCTCTATTTGGCGTGAAAATACATGTGCGTAACCAAAGTCATTAGATATTGATGTAAGGGCAGATGTATCCGTTGTTAATGCAATTCCGGGAAGGGCTTTTCTGTCTTTTATAAAACGCCCGGTAAGCTCCGCCGCAATATGTTGAGCGTCTGATGCGCTCCCGCCGTTACCGGCAACAAGCACTTTGTTACCCTGTGTAATTGTGTTGGTCATCATTAAGCAGGCCTCTTCAATTTGCGGCACAAGGTTGTTTATGACTTTTTCAAGCGTTTGCTGATGTTCTTTAAGTTGCTCAATTATCATTTTAAAAGTCTACATATGGTTAATTGCCCATATCATTTAATATTTCGTCAATGGTTGTAGAAGCACTTCCAACTTGTCTTATCACTATTGCTGCGGCATGGTTAGCTAATTCAGAGGCCTCTTCAATGCTAAAACCAATTGCTATAAAGTAGGCAATTGCGGCCAGCACAGTATCGCCGGCACCGGTAACATCAAAAACCGCGGTAGCCTTAACCGGCAATAGTTTGTAGGTTAGCTCGCTTAAAATAACCATCCCCTCTTCTGATAAGGTTACAACCAGGTAATCTGTTTGCGTTTGTGCAAAAATTGCTTTGGCAGCTTCCTGCAGATCAGCAATATTTTTAATTTTTTCATATTTGGCGGCCTCCGCAAGTTCCTTTCGGTTTGGCTTTATCAGGTAAGCACCTTTATATTTGGCATAGTTCAATCCTTTAGGATCAACAATTACCTTTTTTTGTTTCTGATTGGCTGCTTCCATCAAACGTTGAGTGAGAGCAGGCGAGAACAGGCCTTTATTATAATCAGAAAACAAAATAATATCGGCATCATCCATAACGTTACTCAGCTTGTTTACCAGTTCGTCTTCCAAAGTAAGATCAAGTGCGTCCGTTATCTCGCGGTCCACCCTCAGCATTTGATGGCTTCCTACCAATACCCTTGTTTTTAACGTTGTGGGCCGTATATTATCCTTAACAATGTAATCAGTTACAACATTCTCTGCCTGTAATATTTCCTTTAACTGAACACCTGGTGCATCATCTCCAATAACGCCGGCCAATATAACCTTAGCGCCTAACGATACCAGATTTTGTGCTACATTACCGGCCCCGCCTAAGGTGGTGGACTCGTTTTTAACGTTTACAACTGGCACTGGTGCCTCTGGCGAAAGGCGTGTTACTTCGCCCCATATATAATGGTCTACCATTAGATCGCCTATTACCAAAATGGTTGGCTTAACATTGCTATCGCGTATAGAAATTAATTTATCTTTAAGCATTTGCAGCGTCTTCAGTTAACATCTTAGTTTTAAAAAAACGGGTTATCTCCGGTAAAGAAAGTGCGTTTAAACACCTCTCTTTATACAACCCTCCTTTACGGGCCGCCAGCACACCGTAATGCATATCCATAAAGCCTTCAATTCTATGTGCGTCGGGATTTATTGACAGCCACACACCTTTATCTAACGCATATTGGTGCCAGCGCCAGTCAAGGTCAAGGCGCAAAGGGTTAGCATTCACTTCAATCACCACATTGTTAGCAGCACAGGCATCAATTACCTTTTTGTAATCAATTTTGTAACCATTACGGCTTAGCAAAAGCCGCCCGGTTGGGTGGCCCAATATGGTAGTATACGGATTTTCTATAGCTTTTATCAATCGTGCTGTGGCCTTTTCTTCCTCCATTTTTAAGTTGGAATGAACAGAAGCCACCACAAAATCAAAGCGTTTTAATATTTCCTCGGGATAATCTAAAGAGCCATCACCCAAAATATCTGATTCAATGCCTTTAAATACATGAAACGCGGTCTGACTTTTATTGAAATGATCTATTTCCTCCTGTTGTTGTAACACCCGCTCAATGCTAAGGCCTTTGGCATATACCGCACTTTTGCTATGGTCTGATATACCTAAATATTCCAAATTTAAAGTTTCACGGCAATAAGCTGCCATTTCCTCTATACTATTCACCCCATCGCTCCATGTGCTATGATTATGTAAGGAGCCTTTCAAGTCACCAAAGGTAATTAACTGCGGAAGTTTGTCGGCAGCGGCTTTTTCAATAAAAGCATTGCCTTCGCGCAGTTCCGGCTGCATGTAAGCCAAACCTGCTTTTTGATAAATGAGCAGTTCACTTTCCGGCTGATCAGACTCTTCTGTTTCGCGGGCCATTACCGCGGCAACATGTTCATCATTACCAGTTTTAAAGAAAAGTGTTCTGAAAAAATAGCGCCTTTCAACACAATAGATCTTTACCTTTAAGTGGTTAGCTGTTTCAGCAACAATACAATTGTCTTCGCGTTCAATATTATGCAGAGCTGATGACGTTAGCAGTGTATTTGCTGCCATTTCAGGGTCGCGCGTACCAAGCACTATAACTAATTCATTAATGATCTCACTCTTTCTTCGGTACTCGCCGGCAAATTCTACTAAAGTGTTAGAGAAAACGCTTTTTATTTCCTGCATTAGCGCTTCAGCTTCCACCTCAACCTGTGCGTATAAAAACTTGCCATGGCTTGCCATTACAAATTCTATTACCTTTAGTATATCGTCCTGTGTTTTTAAGCCGAAGCCCTTAGCCTCAATAAGGCGGTTTTCATTACAGGCATAATACAATTCACCCACCGTTTCAATACCCATTTCGCGCCATATAGTGGCAACCTTTTTGGGGCCTATTCCTTTAATGCCCATCATTTCTATTACTCCCGCAGGTGTACTCTCAATAAGGTTTTCCATTTCGGCTATTGTACCGGTTTCAAGCAGCTCAACAATTTTAGCAGCTAGGCTTTTGCCAATCCCGTCAATCTTTTCAAGTTCGGCGTGATCTTTATCAGCAAGTTTAAACGGAAGTTTGTCAACCTTAAATGCAGCGTTTGCAATTGACTTGATCTTGAAGGGATTAATATCATGCAGTTCCATCAGCTGCGAAAGCAATCTGAGTTTACGTGCAATGGCTTTGTTTTCCATAATTTAGCTGAAAGCGGTAAAAGTACAAAAGCTGCCGCTTAGTTCATAGTACAACCGCTACGCCAACTGTTTGTTACTTGCGTAGCACAAAAAAAAACAAATTCATTTTATGTCAATATTATAAAGCATACGCGCCTGGGGTACGCGCATCATTCGGGTAAGGCCTTTTATTTGTTTGTAGATGCTGTAACTTTCGCCCAATTCGTTTTTAACCATACTCTCGCGCATGTTGGCCCCCAAACTGGAGCTAAGGCTGCTTAATACACTTTTTTGATCGGGGTAATTTACCAGGCGGTAATTTTTTAGTTTGGCCATGCGTGCCGCAGCTTTAATCGCGTCGTCAATATTACCTAAACGGTCAACCAAGCCTATTTTTAAGGCTTGAGCCCCGGTCCAAACGCGGCCCTGACCAATGCTGTCAACGTATTCCCGTGTTTTATGACGGCCATCTGCCACGGCCTTGGTAAAATCAAAGTACCCCTGGTTTACCTGCTTCTGTAAAATTGCACGTTCATCTGCGGTAAGTGGCCTGTCAACACCACCCATATCTGCATACTTACCTGTTTTTACGTTGTCAAAGGTAACGCCCAGTTTATCATTAAACAATTGCTGCATATTAGGCAGTATAGCAAATATACCTATAGAGCCCGTAATAGTATTGGGTTGCGCATAAATAGAATCTGCCGCGCAGGCAATGTAATAACCACCTGATGCAGCCATATCGCCCATAGAAACAATAACAGGCTTTACCTTGCGAGTAAGCATTACCTCGCGCCATATTACATCTGAGGCTAACGAACTGCCACCGGGTGAATTAACCCGCAATACAACAGCTTTTACCTTATTATCCAAACGCACCTTGCGGAGGGATTTTGAAAGCGTTTCTGACCCAATATTAGTGTCATTACCTTCGCCACCGGCAATCTCGCCCGATGCATAAACCATGGCAATGCGGTTACTTGATGTTTCTTCATCTTTATCGTCTGCAGTACTATTGGAATAATCCATCAGATCAACAGAATTCAAGTCGCTTTTGGCAGCAACGCCGGTTCGTTTTTTCAACTCGGTTATTATTTCGTCTTTGTATTTTAAGCCATCAACCAGCTTATATTTTACTGCGTCCTTCGGCTCAGCTACGTACAAATTATCAGCATATTTAAATAGCGAATCTTTATTTATACCACGGCTTTTAGCTATGCCCGTTAAATAATGATCATAAAGCGACCCTACATATGATGTTACCTGCAAGCGGTTGGCATCACTCATTTTTGTAAGTATATAGGGCTCTACCGCACTTTTAAATGTGCCTACTTTAATTATCTGGGCTTCTATTCCCAATTTATCAAGTGCTCCTTTGTAAAAAGTAACTTCAGAGTTGAAGCCATCAAACTCCAACATACCTTTAGGATTCAGATAGATCTTGTCGGCTACAGATGCCAGATAATAAAATCCCTTAGTATAAATCTCGCTATAGGCAACTATAAACTTACCCGATTTTTTAAAATCAATAAGGGCATTGCGTATTTCTTCAATAGTAGCCTGGCCGGATTGCACGTAGCTTTCATCCAGAAAAATCCCTTTTATTTTACTATCATTTTTTGCCTTTTTTATATTGCCAAGTATATCTTTTAAACCAACGTTCTTATCGCCGCCAAGGCCTAAAAAATCAAGTCCTTGTAATGGGTTGTCAGGCGTGCGCTCTTCAATGGCATTTTGTAATGAAATATAAAGTATAGAATTATCAGCTACAATGGTATTTTTATCGCCACTTGCGGATGCGATCAATATCACAACCAAGACAACTAAAATTACAGAAGATAAAATTATACCGAGAATTGTAGCTAATACAAATTTGAAAAATTGCTTCATTTATTATTATATATATCCATGCAAACTTAATAAAAGGCAAGGTATTAAATTATTATTAAGAGCCGGGTGGCTTATATTTGTTACAACATGAATGATGTTTTTTTATTATTGGGAAGCAATTTGGGAGACCGCCACTTGCTTTTAAAAACTGCTATAGCTGAGATAGCAGAAAGGGTTGGCCAGATGCTAAAAAAATCTGCTGTGTACGAGACACAGTCATGGGGAAAGACGGATGAACCCTACTATTTAAACCAGGTTGTTTTGATAAAAACCGCATTATCAGCAAATATCGTACTTGAAAAAATATTAGCAATAGAAAGGGATTTGGGCCGCGAACGATTTGAAAAATGGGGATCAAGGCTGATAGATATTGACATTTTGCTTTATAACAATGAGATAATAAAACAAAATGATCTTCAAATACCCCATCCCGAACTGCATAACAGAAAGTTTACGTTGGAGCCACTTGCCGAAATAGCGCCTGATATTGTTCATCCTGTACTGAATAAAACCATGTTAGAATTGAAAAAAGAGCTGGCAGACGCTTTGATTGTAAAAAAATTATACATTTGAACTATTAACCTATTATATGGCAGAAATCCCTTCCGGCCCAGATCTTGACCTTTCATTGCTATTGGAGATAGCAGACGGTAGTACTGAATTTATTGTTGATTCTATAGAAATGTTTCTGCAGCAAGCTCCGGAATCATTACAAGAATTGGGTGATGCGCTTGACGCACAGGACTGGTACATAGCCGGTTCTGCAGCGCACAAACTTAAATCAACGCTTGGTTTTTTTGGGATGTTAATTAGCCAGGCCCTTATTCAGCAAATTGAGTTAAGTTGCAAAGGCGGCGCACCAAACGTTGCCGAAATATATGCACAATTTGGCCAGGTTAAGGCTAATATTGCCGAAAACTCAGAAAAGTTAAATAAAATAAAAGTTGATGGGGTTTAAACCTGCTCTAGCTTAAAGCTATAGCTTTCCATTATTAAGTTTGCCAATAGGCTTTTGCATGCTTCATCAACTTTGGCATGGGCAGCTTCTTCAGTATCGGCTTCTATTTGCAAAGAAATATGTTTGCCTATACGTACATTCTGAATTTCGGATAATCCTAAATTTTTCATGCTTCCTGTCACTGCTTTTCCCTGCGGATCAAGAATTTCTTTTTTTGGCATTACGTCAATTTCAGCCTGGAATTTTGTCATTTGCAAATTTAAATTGAATTATAGATAGGGTGATGTAGATAAAAATAACCACCGGAACAGCTACAAATTTAAAAAATAGTATCAATATTGCCGAAAACAGCAGCAATAAATAACGGTAAATATTTCTGTTAAAATCGCGGTTCTTAAATTTAAGCGACATTAGCGGCATTTCCATCACCAACAAGGCACACATTACAATAATAAATACAGTAAGACCGTATGGATTAAGAATGTAGCGTGATAGCGAAGGGTACTGCTGTAAGATTAGAGGAAAAGAAGCGATAAGAATTGCATTGGCCGGTGTAGGCAGGCCAATAAATATTTCGGCCTGGCGTGTATCCGTGTTAAATTTAGCCAACCTGAGCGCCGAAAAAACCGGGATAAGAAAAGCTGAAAAGTTTAGATATGTGCTTATCTTATCAATCTGCGGTGCCTGTAAAAACAACTGATATAGTATAACCGAAGGCAATACGCCAAAGCTGACCATATCGGCAAGCGAATCAAGATCCTTGCCGATGCCAGAAAATGATTTTAAAACCCGCGAGGCAAAGCCGTCGAAAAAATCAAATATGGCAGCTAAAAACAGAGCATAAGCAGCAAAGATCATTTCTCCCTGAAAGGCCAGAACAATCCCAACACAACCACTGAACAAATTTGCACAGGTAATAAAATTGGGTACATGCTTGGTAACGCGTTTCCTCATTGCTGCTGCTAAGGTAGGGCTAATACCTTAAATAAATTGTTAATTTATTAGTTGATTAGTGATTGGTGGCTAGAGATTAGTTTGTACTCAATCACGTTGTTAACCACTCACTAATCAACCAATCACTAATCAACAAAATTATTAAGAATTCATGGAAATAAGGAATTCCTCGTTGGTTTTTGTGCCTCTGATTTGACTTTGAAGAAACTCCATTGCCTCCAACGAGTTCATATCAGCCAGGTGATTGCGCAATATCCAGATGCGTTGCAGCGTTTCGCGATCAAGCAGCAGATCGTCGCGACGGGTGCTGGAAGCGGTGATGTCAATAGCAGGGAATATACGTTTGTTTGATAATTTTCTATCCAACTGAAGCTCCATGTTACCGGTGCCTTTAAATTCCTCAAAGATAACCTCGTCCATTTTTGAACCGGTCTCTGTTAATGCCGTAGCAATAATAGTTAATGAGCCGCCGTCTTCAATGTTACGTGCCGCACCAAAAAACCGTTTGGGCTTGTGTAACGCGTTGGCATCAACACCACCAGACAATATTTTGCCCGATGCCGGCGCCACCGTATTGTAAGCACGGGCCAAACGGGTGATGGAATCTAACAGAATAACGACATCATGCCCGCACTCTACCATGCGTTTAGCTTTTTCTAACACAATGTTGGCAATTTTTACATGGCGCTCTGCAGGCTCATCAAATGTTGACGATACCACCTCAGCACGTACACTGCGGGCCATATCGGTTACTTCTTCGGGGCGTTCATCTATCAATAAAATGATCAGATATACCTCGGGATGGTTTTTAGCGATAGCGTTAGCAACATCCTTCAATAACATGGTTTTACCTGTTTTAGGTTGCGCCACAATTAAACCACGCTGCCCCTTGCCTATCGGCGAAAAAAGGTCCATTATACGGGTTGAATGATTACCTGGGTCGGTAAATAAATTCAGTCTTTCTGACGGGAACAGTGGTGTTAAGTGGTCAAAAGGAACACGATCACGCACCTCTGCAGGTATGCGGCCATTAATAGCCTCTACCCTTACCAACGGAAAATACTTCTCTCCTTCTTTTGGTGGGCGAATGCTACCCCTAACAGTATCACCTGTTTTTAAACCAAAAAGCTTTATCTGCGATTGCGATACGTAAATATCATCAGGAGAAGTTAAATAGTTATAATCAGAAGAGCGCAGAAACCCATAACCATCAGGCATTATTTCCAGTACACCCTCGTTAACAATAACATTATCAAAATCAAGATTTACTACAGGTTCCTGCTGTTTTTGCTGATTGTTAACCCTGCGTTCAAATTTCTGCGGGCGCGTATCAGCAGCAGCCTCTTCAGGTGCTTGTGGCGCAGCCACCTCTTGTTCTTGCACAACAGGGCTTACTTCTGCTTCATTATCTTGGGCAGGCGCTTCTTCTTCCTCAAACAAACTGGTGTCATCCAACGGAACTTCTATACGTGGTTTTGTGCCCTTGACAACGCGGCTTCTTTTACGCGGCTTGTCGCCTGCATCTTCAACGGCTGGCGCGTTAACTGGTGTGTAATTATTTTCAACTGTAGCTTGCTGAGAGCGCGCAGCTTCAATAAGCTGTTGCATTTCAACAATGCCAGATATTAATAACGGTTTCCTAAGCTCATCAGCATCAGGTATTCCTAAACTTTTTGCAATCTCGCGCAGCTCAGATACGAGCTTGTCGTTCAATTCGGTTGTATCAAACATAAATGAATTTAATTCAAGGGGAAATTTTGTTGTGTTAATTGCGAGCGTTTTTATATTATAAGTATTGGCTCAACAGTTTGTTTTTTGCAATAATCAACCACTTACCTATAAGGCGCAAATGTTAGACCATTAATTAAGAAATTTAATCTGCAGCTTGTTTTTCAACATTTAAACCCAGGTAATATATTACTTTTTAAATAACGTGGGATTTCAAATTTGTTTCTTTAGTGCAAGAAAAATTCAGGAAAACAGTGCAATTCTAGTTAATTAATTTTAAAAAACAAACTTTTAAAAAAAATATGTATAAATAGAATAACAGTTGCTTTTATTTTTAGTTTTTTTGGCCATTACAAATATACTTATTCTTAACCCCTGCAATTTATGATCTCGCGCCAGGAACTGATAAACCAGATAAAGCAAAAAAAATCTTTTTTATGCGTTGGTCTTGATCCTGATATAGAAAAAATACCGGCTTTTCTGCTCTCCTACCCCGATCCGGTGTTTGAATTTAACAAACGGATAATTGATGCCACAAAAGATCTTTGTGTAGCGTATAAACCAAACTCAGCATTTTATGAATGCCGGGGTATCAAAGGCTTGCAAAGCCTGATAGATACATGGCAGTATCTGCCTAAAGAGTGTTTGAATATTATTGATGCGAAGCGTGGCGATATAGGCAATACATCTGATAAATACGCGCAGGCATTTTTAGATGAGGCATCATCAGGAATGAGTTTTGATGCTATTACGGTTACACCATACATGGGTAATGACAGCATTACTCCTTATTTAAAGTATGATGGCAAATGGATTATTATACTGGCGCTCACATCATCAGTAGGTAGTAAAGATTTTCAATATCTGCCAACTGATGATGGCCATTTATACGAAACAGTTATTAAAAAGGCCAACACCTGGGCCGGTGCCGACCGCCTGATGTATGTGGTGGGCGCTACAAAAAGCACTGAATTTACAGATATACGCAAATACGCTCCTGATAATTTCTTGCTGGTGCCGGGGGTAGGTGCACAAGGCGGCAGTCTTGAAGAAGTATGTAAATACGGCATAACTAAAGACTGCGGCCTATTAGTCAATTCATCTCGCGGGATTATTTATGCTAGTAACGGCGAAGATTTTGCCGATGCAGCTCGTGCCGAAGCGCTTAAACTGCAGAAGCAAATGCAGGCTGAGTTGGAGAAAGCGGGCATAATTTAGGGTCAAGAATCAAGAGCCAAGAAAGATATATGCTTATTCCAATTTCTTGATTCTTGGCTCTTGATTCTTGGCTCTTATTTTAAACTTCTACTTTTCCTTCAATAGAATCGTCTAACGTTTTGCCTACCGCTGCCCCTACCAGCATTTTTACAAAAGCTACAGCATTGCCGTGCTTATTATCCCAATAATAACCTTCTGATGGTTCTACCTTTAACACGGCAATACGTGAATCATCCTGGCCTTCTGTAAACCAGGTTTTCATCAATGGGTCCCACAACTCAGCAATTTTCTCTTTATCGCCACTAGTCTCGGCAATACCGTAAATATTCAAAAAGTCTGAATGGTCTGATCCTTTAAACAGCATATGCACAAATGGGTCTGTGGTTATTTCTGCATATGTATGGCTATCATTAGCAAACAGAAACCAAAAGTTGCCTTCATCGTCAATTTGCTGCACAGCCATTGGGCGGGTTGAAAAAGGAATGCCGGTTTTAATATTACTGCAAAAAAAGCAGGTAGCTTTATCTGCAAGTTCTTTTATTTTCTTAACTGCTTCAGGGCCGTTTAGGTCCTGATGATTGTCTTCGGGTTGTTGTTGATTAATGCTATTCATAACGGTAAATTATTTAGCAGAACTATATCAAATAGCCCGCCAAAGCATTTACAGCGCTAAATAAAATTAATTTTTATAGTTGCTTAAATTCAAATTACTCGTAAAATCCGAAATACGCACGGGCATTATTGTAGCAAATATCCTCCACTATCTTACCTGTCCAGGCTATATCATTGGGCAGTTCGCCATTTTCTATATCATTACCCAACAGGTTGCACAGTATCCTCCGGAAATATTCATGCCGGGGGAACGACATAAAACTGCGCGAGTCTGTAAGCATACCAACCATACGGCTCAGCAGCCCGATGTTTGAAAGCGAGTTCATTTGGTTGATCATGCCCTCCTTTTGATCCATAAACCACCAGGCCGACCCAAATTGTACTTTCCCAACTACCGATCCGTCATTAAAATTACCCGCCATTGAAGCAAAAAGATCGTTATTAACGGGATTGTTATTATATAAGATGGTTTTTGTTAATCTGTTATCAGTATCCAGCTTGTCTAAAAACCGGGATAAGCTTTTACCATGTGTAAAATCGCCTATAGAATCCCATCCTGTATCGGGCCCTAAGGTAGCTAAGGCCCTTGTGTTGTTGTTGCGCTGCGCACCAACGTGATATTGTTGCACCCAGCCTTTTTCGTGATCCCACAAGGCGAACTGATACAACAAGGCTGATTTAAATTTTAAATTCTCATCACCGTTGATAGCACTTTGGGTTCTTATCTTTTTAAAGATGTTTGCAATTTCGGCATCCGTATAATCAGTGGCATAAACATAGTCTAAACCATGATCTGATAGCTTCCCTCCGTTGGCAGCAAAATAATCATGACGTGATTTTAAAGCAGATAAATAATCATCAAGATTATTTATTCGGGTTTTGGCCACCGTTTCCAGCCTGTCAATATAATCGTTTAGCATCGCAACGTTATCCGCATTCATTGCCTTATCGGGCCGGAATGATGGTAGCACTTTTACACCAAAATTATCATTCTTAATTTTTATGTGATCTGCCAGATTATCCAGCGGATCGTCTGTTGTGCCTACCACCTCAACCTTATTCTTTTTTAGCAAGCCACGTACGCTGTACTCCGGCGATTGTAGTTTTTCAGAGCACTCATCATATATTTTGCCTGCCGTTGCGGGTGAAAGCACTTGTTTAATTCCGAAATAACGTTGTAATTCAAGATGCGTCCAATGGAATAAAGGATTACGCAAGGTATATGGCACTGTGGCGGCCCACATTTCAAATTTTTCCCTGTCGCTTTTGTTGCCGGTTATGTACGCCTCGTTTATGCCATTGGCACGCATAGCACGCCATTTATAATGATCGCCATTTAACCATATTTTGGTAAGGTTGGCAAACTGCTTATCGGCAGCAATTTCATCGGGGGGTAAATGGCAATGATAGTCTATAATAGGTTTATCAGCAGCGTAGTCATGATATAATGTCTCTGCTGTTTTGGTATTCAGCAAGAAATTGTCGTCAAGAAAATCCTTCATCAAGTTTATTGTATTTGCGGTTGGCAATAATACCATTTATCCACAATTACTTATCGCTCTGCCGGCAAAAAAAAACCGCAAAATACTATATCGATTTCGGCGTTTATTAAAGTTCAAACCAGTTAACATTTATCGGGACGTTTACTTAGCCCACACATGTTAACACATCTTTTACCCTACAGCCTGATTTAAAGCTATTATAGCCGGTTTAAAATCTTCTTTGGCTACAACAAACTGAATATTTACTTTCCCTTTGGCTACTCCGGCGCTTAATATGTTTATACCGGCCTCAGCCAATGCCGCCGCGCTTTTGCCCAGTAATCCGGGCTGATCCATATTGCTGCCTAATAAGCATACCATGGCTACAGGCTCCGTAGTCACCCTTTCAAAGTTTTGTTGTAGTTCGTCAATCAGTTCCTGCTTCAGGTCGTTCTCCCAAATAACAATGCTAATGCTGTTGGCGCTGGTAACCTTATACGTATAGCTAATGCCGTGATTATAAAAAGCCTGCATTATACGCAGATCGCTGCCCACGTTCCCCGTCATTAACGGGTCGTAAATATCAACCAACAGTTGCTTGTCGGTCCCGGTTATAACCTCCACTCGTTTTACGTCAGATACATAACCTTTTGTTATAAGGGTACCTGGGTGCTCAGGTTCAAAAGTATTTTTTATGCGCAGATGAATGCCTGCCATTTCAAGCGGTTTGGCGGCTTTTGGATGTATTGCTTCCATCCCCACATCAGCAAGCTGATCTGCAATGTCATAATTGGTATGGCCTACCGGGTGCACATTTTCTAAACCCACCAAACCCGGATCAGCGGTTGACAAATGATACTCCTTATGAATAATAGCTTCCTCCGGCTTTAAAACTTCGGCTATTTTACTAAAAGTTACTTCTGAGTATCCGCGGTCAAATTCGCGCATAATACCCTCGGTACCTTTTGCATAGCCGGTTGCAATTACCAGGCAACTGCTCAGGTCAATATTTGAAAACGCGTCTGCTATCCTTTCGCTTATAGTAAGTGCACGGGCATCAGTAAGCCCGGCCAGGTCAAGCAGATGAGCGTTGATTCCTTTTTGTTTTAATATACTTGACAACACGTAAGCAGAATGCGTTTCGCCCAACGACGCGAGTATTTCTCTTGCAGCAAGCAAAATCCCCTCGTTAAGATAGCCCGATGCCAGCATAGTAACGGCGCCTTCCAGGTAATTAAGGGCGGTTTGCATAGTGCGGTCAACCATAGCATCTGCCTCTACCAAATTAAGGCCAAGTGACTCATACTGTCTATTCAGCTCTTTAAGGTGCGCCGCGACCGCGTTAAGCTCTCCCCGAAAATCTTCGTGACCAGCCAGCTTTTGGTAAACACCGGGGGCTTTGGTTTTCTTATTCTCCAACAACACATTTGTTACACCAGAAAACGCTGACACAACAAAAACCCGACTAAACATTTCGTTACCGGTTCTATTGTATAAAATAATATTGTCAATTACCTGGTTAAGGGCACTCATTGATGTGCCACCAATTTTCTCTACAGTAAGCATATTTATAAAAAGGCCTCAAAACTACATATTTTATTTCATCAGCCTAAAAAATATGGCCAATTGGTGATCTTAATTCTCGGTTACTTTAAGTTAAATTAAAACGCTGTAGCCTATCCGCCTATCGTTTTATTAAAAACCTAACAAAACACTTAAGTTTAGCGGCTTTTTATAGCTATAGTAAAAAAATTAATACCAAAACATTGTTTTTATTGATAATTTTAATGGCATTGAAGTTTTTTTATATAAATTTGAAAAAACAAATGAAGTGGCTTTTTAAGTTTCTCTTATTTAAATGTATCTTGCTTAGTGCAGGACCAAGCCACCGTCCCTTATCATCTCCGGAATTTAGATTTGAAGATCGCGCAGTTCTTATTGATTATCAACCCAATTCCAGCAACACCATACTAACATCCGTAATGCCAGAAAGAGACGGCAGGGTGTTTCAGGTTGTAGAAGACGAAGAAGACAACACAACATCCAGAGTAAAAAAGAATACCTCTTTAATCATTTTTGCAGGCACTTTTTTCGGTGGTAATACATCAGTTTTCTGTAATTATAATTGCACTAAAACGCCGCTTTACTACGCCTGCACATCTTTTAATTCGCACCCCCGGTATATCCAGCTTCGCACAATACGTGTCTGATCTTTGCTAAATCTTATACTTTATTCGTCTTGTAGTAATTGTCTATAAAGACGCTCTCGTGTATACGCTGTACACCTTTTCATAATAAAATTTCACGAAAACAGTATTGCTTTCAAAGCAAAACCGCTATGAATAAATATCTCATCCTTACGGGTTTTATTGCCCTGCTATGTAGCACAAGCTGCAAACAAAAAGAAGAACAAAAAGAAGAAGAAGCTAAACTATTGGTAACAACTCCAATTAAAATGGACACTACCATAGTTAAAGAGTATGTTGGGCAGGTGCGCTCTATACGCCACATTGAACTGCGCGCCCAGGAACGCGGTTACTTGCAGAGTGTATATGTTGACGAGGGTCAGACCGTAAGAAAGGGTCAGCCTTTGTTCCAGATAATGCCGAACATATATCAGGCAGAAATGCAAAAGTCTGAAGCAGAGGTAAACTTCGCCAATATCGAGTATCAAAATACCAAACGCTTAGCCGATAGTAATGTGGTAGCACCTAATGAGCTGGCTATGGCTAAAGCAAAGCTGGCCCGCGCAAAAGCGGATCTGGCTTTAAATAACGTGCACTTACAATTTACCAAAATAAACGCGCCGTTTGATGGCATTATTGACAAGTTTGCCGCCCGCCCCGGAAGTTTACTTGATGAGGGCGACCTGCTCTCTACCCTGTCTGACAATAGTGAGATGTGGGTATACTTTAACGTGCCCGAAGCAGAGTATCTTGACTATAAAGCTAAGGCGCAAAATGGCAAGCAAAGGGTAAGCCTGATGATGGCGAACCAGCAATTGTTTGATCAACAGGGCGTGGTTGAAACTATTGAAGCTGACTTTGATAATGAAACAGGTAACATCCCTTTCAGGGCAACTTTCCCCAATCCAAAGGCTCTTTTGCGCCACGGCGAAACAGGTAATGTTCGCATGGTGATACCGTTAAAAGATGCCATCATCATTCCCCAAAAAGCAACCTTCGAGGTGTTGGATAAACGCTACGTATATATTGTTGATAAAAACAATCACGTAAAAGCCAGACAAATAACTGTTGGTGCCGAAATGGAGGACCTTTATGCCGTAACAGAAGGACTGACAGAAACCGATAAAATTCTGCTGGAAGGCCTTAGAAAGGTAAAAGAGGATGACAAAATTAGTTACGATTTTGAAAAGCCGGAGCTGGTTATCCACAAGTTAAAATTACCGTCGGAGTAGTATAGGCCGTCCACCAAAAATTTAAAAAACAATGTTTAATATATTCATGAAAAGGCCTGTCCTTTCCATCGTGTTATCGATATCGATAATTCTGATGGGGATACTGGCCATCAACACACTGCCGGTATCGCAATTCCCTTCCATAGCACCGCCTATGGTAGTGGTACAAGTAGCATACCCCGGCGCAAGTGCCAACGTTTTGGTTGAGTCCGTGCTTATTCCAATGGAGAAAGCAATCAACGGCGCGCCCGGAATGAAATACATGACCTCTGACGCTACAAGCGCAGGCGAGGCCACCATACAAGTAGTATTTGACTTGGGGACAGACCCTAATGCTGCGGTTGTAAACGTAAAAAACCGTATAGAACAGGTAACCAGCAGGCTACCGCCCCTTGTACAGCGCGAAGGTTTGGTAATCAGCTATACATCGCCTAATATGCTGATGTATGTTAACCTTTACAGCGAGGACAAGAAAGCTAATGAAAACTTTCTGTACAACTTTGCCAACGTTAACATTATACCTGAGTTAAGCAGGCTGAAAGGCGTGGGTAGCGCCAAAATATTAGGTAGCCGCCAATACGCTATGCGTATATGGCTAAAGCCTGACAGGATGCGGGCCTACAACGTTTCTACAGATGAAGTAATGGAAGCGCTTGCTCAGCAAAGCATCATTGGTTCGCCGGGCAGGTTGGGGCAAAGTACGGGTAAACGTTCACAATCATTAGAGTATGTACTTACTTACGAAGGCCGTTACAATAAGCCGGAGCAATACCAGAATATTATTGTACGTGCCAAGCCCGATGGCGAAATTCTAAAACTGAAAGATGTTGCCGATGTTGAGTTTGGCAGCGAGTTTTATGACATCTATTCCAATCTTGACGGACATCCATCTGCCGCTATCACACTTAAACAAACCTACGGCAGTAATGCGAGCGATGTAATTAAAGAGGTTAAGGCGAAGCTGGATGAAATTCAAAAATCATCTTTCCCTGCCGGGATGAAATACCAGATCAGTTATGACGTATCTAACTTCCTTGATGCATCTATAGAAAAGGTTATCCATACCCTTGCCGAAGCATTTATACTGGTGGCCCTTGTGGTATTTATATTCCTGGGCGATTGGCGGTCAACACTGATACCAACCCTGGCTGTGCCTGTGTCGCTGATAGGTACATTCATTTTTATGCAGATGTTTGGCCTTACCATTAACCTTATAACGCTATTTGCATTGGTACTGGCCATCGGTATTGTGGTAGATAACGCGATAGTCGTCGTCGAGGCCGTGCATACCAAAATGGCCGAAAAGCATCTTAGTCCTTACTATGCAACCAAAGAGGTACTGCACGAGATTGCCGGAGCAATTGTGGCTATCACCTTGTTAATGACCGCGGTATTTGTGCCGGTGGCATTCATGTCCGGGCCGGTGGGTATATTCTACCGTCAGTTCTCCATTACTATGGCTACTGCTATCGTTATTTCTGGCTTTGTGGCATTAACGCTAACGCCTGTATTGTGCGCCATGATTCTGAAAAACACACATGGTCAGCCTAAAAGTAAAAACCCCATAAACAGGTTAATTGACGGCTTTAACAATTGGTTTGAAGGTGTGACGGGTACATATACCAAGTTTTTGGTTAAAATAGTTGACCGTAAAACCGTTACCTGGGGTATCCTCATAGCATTTTGCGCGGGTATTTGGGCAACTTCCCAAACCTTGCCTTCGGGCTTTATTCCTAACGAGGATCAGGGTCAGATCTATGCTATTATTCAAACGCCGCCGGGATCGACACTGGAACGTACCAATGATATAGCCCGGCAGTTACAGGAAATAGCCGAACATGTAGAAGGCATTCAGTCGGTATCAGCTTTGGCTGGTTATGAGATCTTAACGGAAGGCCGGGGATCAAACGCCGGTACTTGTTTGATCAACCTTAAACAATGGAATGACCGCAAACTATCGGCCCCCGAAATTATTGAAGAGCTTGAAGTAAAAGCTAAAGAAATACCCGGTGCTACCATTGAATTCTTTCAGCCGCCGGCCGTGCCGGGATATGGTGCTGCAGGTGGTTTTTCGGTGCGTTTGCTTGATAAAACCAATACCGGCAACTATGCCGAACTGGGCAAAGTAAACGATGAGTTTATGGCAGCATTGCGTAAACGCAAAGAGCTAACAGGTTTGTTTACCTTCTTTGCCTCTAACTATCCGCAGTATGAACTGATAGTTGATAACAAAGCAGCCATGCAAAAAGGCGTATCTATAGAGAAAGCAATGGATAATCTATCTATACTGATTGGTAGTACATATGAGCTGGGCTTTATTCGCTTTGGTACTTTCTTTAAGGTGTATGTGCAGGCATCGCCTGAGTACCGGCAATTGCCTGATGACGTGCTTAAGCTTTACGTTAAAAACAACCGTGATGAGATGGTTCCCTATTCTTCATTTATGAAGGTGAAGAAAACCCAGGGCTTGAATGAGATAACCCGTTTTAACATGTACCCTTCATCGGCTATAAATGGTGCCCCATCAGCAGGTTACAGCAGCGGCGAGGCCATTAAGGCAATCCAGGAAGTGGCAGAAAAAACCCTGCCCCGTGGTTATGGTATTGACTGGCTGGGTTTATCAAAAGATGAAGCTGAGCGTGGTAATGAAGCGTTATACATTTTTATTATTGTATTGGTGTTTGTTTATCTGGTGCTTGCGGCACAGTATGAAAGCTTTTTGCTTCCATTTGCGGTGGTGCTATCGCTGCCTGTAGGTATTTTTGGTGCCTTTTTGCTTATCAAGATAATGGGCCTGTCAAATGATATTTATGCCCAGGTTGGTTTGGTGATGCTGGTAGGTTTGCTGGGTAAAAACGCGGTATTGATAGTTGAGTTCGCGGTGCAGAAACGCCAGCATGGGTCAACCATAGCAGAGGCTGCAATTGAGGGTGCCAAAACCCGTTTCCGCCCAATTTTGATGACATCCTTCGCATTTATTGCCGGTTTGATACCGCTGCTGTTCTCCACCGGTCCGGGTGCCATTGGTAACCGTACCATAGGTTCATCATCTGCAGGGGGTATGCTTTTGGGTACAGTATTCGGCGTTATTATCGTTCCGGGATTGTACTACATATTTGCCAAACTGGCCGACGGTAAAAAGATGATCAGAGATGAAGACGAAGTTCCATTAACCGAAGAATTAGATCATAATGTATAAAATCAGGAAAAAACATATAGCGGTTGTTTGTATCTCTGTAGCGTTTACGGCGTGTAAGGTGCCCTCGCTGGTAAGCAAAACAGAGAACAAAACCGTGCCTGCCAGCTATGTTAGCTCGCAGGATACCACCAACTCTGCCAAGCTGAACTGGAAAACCTATTTCAGCGACCCTTATTTAAGGGGGTTGATAGATACAGCCATAAAGAACAATCAGGAGCTGAATATCACTTTGCAGGAGATTGAGATAGCCCGCAACGAGGTAAGGGCGCGTAAGGGCGAATACCTGCCGTTTGTTGGGCTGCGCGCCGGTGCCGGCGTTGACAAGGCACCACGCTACACCAACACCGGTGCTTTGGAAGCCAACACCGAATTAAGGCCGGGTGAAGAACGCCCCGAGCCCCTGCCAGACTATTTATTGGCAGTTCAGGCTAACTGGGAGGTTGACATCTGGAAGAAGCTGCGTACCGCTAAAAAGGCCGCGCTAAACAGGTACCTGTCATCTGTTGAAGGGCGAAACTTTGTAATAACCAATCTGGTTGCCGAAGTGGCAAGTTCTTATTACGAACTACTTGCGCTTGACAATCAGTTACTGATTGTTAACCAGAACATTGAGCTGCAAACCAACGCGCTTAAAGTGGTTAAGCTTCAAATGGAGTCTACCAGGGTTACCATGCTGGCTGTGCGTAAGTTTGAGGCCGAGGTGTTGAATACCCAGAGCCTTCAGTATGGCATTAAGCAAAGGATACGCGAAACAGAGAATAAGATCAATTTCCTACTGGCACGTTACCCGCAGCCTATACAGCGCGATGATGCCACCTTTAACACCATAATACCGCAAAGTATTACGGCAGGGATACCATCACAATTGCTGATAAACCGCCCGGATGTTAGACGAGCTGAGCTTGACCTTACCGCAGCCAAACTGGACATAGCGGTTGCTAAAGCTAACTTCTACCCTCGGTTGGATATTAATGCGGCGGTAGGTTATCAGGCGTTCAACCCTAAGTTTTTGTTTAACCCATCGTCTATACTGTACTCTTTAGCTGGTGATTTGACTGCGCCGCTTATTAACCGTAACGCGATAAAGGCCACCTATGCTACCGCTAATGCTAAACAGATACAAGCCGTTTATACTTATGAGCGCACTATCTTAAACGCTTACATAGAGGTGGTTAATCAGTTATCAAACATTGATAACCTGAGCAAAAGCTATGATACCAAATCGCAGGAGGTGCAGAAGCTTACTGAATCTATCAATATCTCTAACAACCTGTTCAGATCGGCAAGGGCTGATTATATGGAAGTACTGCTTACGCAACGCGATGCGCTGGAATCACGGTTTGACCTGGTGGAAACCAAAATGAAGCAAATGAACGCTATGATCAATATATACCACGCCCTGGGCGGTGGTTGGAACTAGCAGATAACTTATTACCCCCGTTTGCAAGGGCAGGCTGCTACGGCACCTGCCCTTTTTTGTAATTGTAATAGATGTTTTGTTCCGCTTGTAGGTGAAACAAACGAAGCAAGATGAAACAATAAATTCAGTAAGAATCTGTAATACAGTGGTTTGAAATTTTTAAGCGAAGCAAAGTGACGCAACTTATTCGTCAGGAAAGTTAGCTATAAAAATTGGTTAAGTAATTGATTATCAAATCTATGCCATTTTACAAGTTTAACTATTTCAGGATTAGTAATACAGCCGGCTACATGCCCGGCAGCTTAATGCCTGAGTCCTTTATATCCTGCAAAATGGTTTCCTGTACGGCCAGTTTGGTATCCTGATAACCATGCGAATTAACCCATACATTAACATGCATTAAAAACCCATCAGATTGCAGCTCTCCTACCCCTACCCTTCTTTCGGGTGTAGCAAGCACGTTTTTGCATTTATCAACAGCATTATTTATTACTTGCTTAACTTGTTTAATATCAATTCCGTTCGGAATTTTTATGTTGATATCCAGCCTGCGGTTACCCTGCCTGCTGATGTTAATGATCACTTCGTTTGATAGTTTGCTATTGGGCACAATCACCATCCGATTATCAAAGGTGGTAACCATGGTATAAAATATCTGTATAGAAGTAACTGTGCCCTCCAAACCTTGTGTTACAATGTTATCCCCAACAGAAAATGGTTTCAGTAAAAGTATTAATATGCCACTGGCAAAGTTTTGTAACGTACCTGATAGCGCCAAACCCGCAGCAACGCCAAATGCACCTACAATTGCCGTAAATAAGGTTAGCTGTACACCAATGATCTGCATAACGGCAATTATAAGCAGTATACGCAGCGCTACACCTATTAAACTAAGCAGAAAAGGTTTAACAGATGGGTCTACTTCCTTTTGGTGCATTCGCTGCTGCGATATACTTAGCAGCCAGCGGATGAGCCTAAACCCAACAAACAAAACAATTATACCAAGCAGCACTTTTGGCCCATAATTAAGCACCCAGTTGTAAGCATGGTCATATAATTTATCAATTGTCCACGCCTCTTCTTTTTTTGCCATATTATCCTTTCGTTATGTATACAACAATTAATTATAAAAAGTGTTGTGGGTACTTAAATGCAATGAAGTTTTTTAACAGAAAAATGGTGCTTGTTGTGTCTTTTATGAAACCCGCCGGCATGGCGCTCTACCCTTTTATACTGGTTAATAAAAAGGACCTGAAAAACAACAAACTATTGCTGCGCCATGAACAGATACACCTAAGGCAGCAAAAGGAGTTGTTGGTATTGCCCTTTTATTTGATCTACTTATTTTGTTACCTTTTCAATTTAGCACGATTCCGCAATCATCATAAAGCCTACATGCAGATACCCTTTGAACTAGAGGCCTATCAGCACGAGGGCGATGCGGATTATTTGCGCAAACGGAAATTTCTTGCCTGGTTACGGGGCTAAGCCTTTGGCCAACAATTTACATCTTTACTATGATTCATGTTAAAATTAGCTATTTTAGGGCATCAACAAATAGTATAAATGGTGAGCGATATAAACAGCTGCAGAAATTGCGCTAATAGTGTAAATGGTAATTTTTGCGCCAATTGCGGCCAGGCTGTTCAGGTAAAGCGAGTTGATTTCCATTATATTTCTCACGAAGTTCAGCATCTGCTGCACTTTGAAAAAGGATTCCTGTACACTATAAAAGAGCTGTTTATACGTCCCGGACAAAGTATTAAAGAATTTATAGCTTATAACCGCAGCCGCCTTGTTAAGCCTGTAATTTTTCTAATTGTTACTTCACTATTATATTCAACAGCGGCGCATTTTTTTCATATTGAGGACGAGTATATTAATTATAGCTCAGACAAAGCTACCGCTACCAGCGGGATTTTTGCATGGATGCAAAGCCATTATGGCTACGGAAATATTATAATGGGCATTTTTATAGCCTGGTGGGTTAAAATATTTTTTAAACGCTATGGCTTTAATTACTTTGAAACATTGATACTGTTGTGTTTTACCATGGGAATGGCCATGCTCATTATAGCGGTATTTGCTGTTGCCGAGGGCTTGTTTAAAGTTAAGCTAATGCAAATTGGCGCATTTGCCTGCGTAATTTATTGTGCCTGGGCAATTGGCGATTTTTTCGACCGAAAAAAGATCATAAACTATGTAAAGGCCTTAACAGCCTACATTTTAGGCATGATTACTTTCACGCTTTTAGCATTGCTGCTTGGGGCAATGATTGACCTTGTGTACAAACATTAGTCTCTACTGTGATATAATGTTGAGACCCATCCCCGGTAAATAACAAAAAGATAGACATGCAAAGAAAGACGCTCATTCTGGTAACACAAATATTTGCCATTTCTCTACTTTTTATTTCGTTTTGTGGATTACTGGCTGTGAGTCTTTTTAGCGACGACGGCGATCCCTTAGATAGAAATGCTGGCTGGATCGTAGCGGTCTTCGTGGCGTCAATTGGATTATTTATTTATAGCCACTACATTCCTGATGGTTTTCATTATAAAAAGAAAACTACCGAAGAACTACTAAATGAAATAAAAAAATCAAATTTACGTAAGATAAAAGTCGGACTGTAAGCGAAAAAAGATAGTACTTTATTGCCAAGCACATGTCACGTTTTAAAGGTGCCATACCGTTCTCAATCCAACCCCGGCGCTAACAAATCCGGGTTAACATGCCCATCGTTAGCTTCGGTTATTTTTTGCAGGCTGTAATTAAGTGCGCCATTCTCATCTGTAGCTGCAATCAGTCCTTTGGTATGCCATTCAGTAAGTATAAGGTGTACACCGGCTATCAGATCCTTGCCTGCTTCATCATTGTGCAGATCCATTAGCTTGCCTGCCACTTCATCGGCAGTACCACTACCTAACTGCCCTAAAGCGTATAAAGTTTGATCGGCTATGGATGCCTCAGCATCAAAATGCGCCGGTACCTGCAAGGGTTTATACTCTTCGCGAAATTCTTTATCTGTCATAACTCAATTTTTAAGTAAAACAGTCAAAATTTCTTTTTGTTGATGCTTTATGCCTTAGATGGTGCTTTTTTCTTTTTCAGCTTTAAATTAAGCACTTCTACAAGTACAGAAAACGCCATAGCAAAGTAGATGTATCCTTTAGGAATATGCTGATCAAGCGCCTCGGCCAGTAAGGATACTCCTATCAGCAATAAAAAAGAGAGTGCAAGCATTTTAACCGTTGGGTGCTTGTTTACAAAGCCTGCTATACTACCTGCCGACCACAACATAACACCAATGGCCAATACCACTGCGGCAATCATGATCTCAATATGTTCCGCCATACCTACCGCGGTGATAACAGAGTCAAGGGAAAAAACGATATCCAAAACAACAATCTGCGCGATAGTACCCCAAAAAGAGCGGCCTTTTACAGCTGTGACACTTTCGTCGTCCTCTTCCAGTTTATGATGAATTTCGGCAGTGCTTTTGTATATAAGAAACAGACCACCTACCAATAATATAATATCGCGACCGGATATGGCTAAATTCTCCACCCATTTTTGGTCGGTTATCCCAACCCAGTTAGCTACATTAAACAAGGCGCCGGTAAGTGTCATTACCCAGCTTATGGAAAGCAGCAACAGTACACGGGTTATCATAGCTACCGACAAACCAATAGTTCTGCCTTTTTTCTGCTGATCTTTTGGTAGTTTATCGGTAAGTATTGATATAAAAACAATATTATCAATGCCCAGTACTATCTCCAGCACCGTTAGCGTAAAAAGTGAGATCCAGGTATCGGCCTGCGTAAATATTTCCATAGGGCTAAAATACAAAATGAAACAGCAGCACACATAAAAAAGCGGCAATACTGTTTTCAGTAAACGTTGGTTTGTGATAAGTGTTTGACACGGCTGTTAGTTATAATACAGATATTTGCTTTTGCATGAAACACGCATACCTACTGCTTCTGATATTGCTTGCTTTTAACGCGGACGCCCAGGTATTACGCAAACGTACCGCAAAGTTAATGGGTGCCCGCTGGGATTTTACCATAGTAGCCAAAGACAGCCTTACAGCCGAACAAAATATTGATACCTGCATTGCCGAAGTTAGCCGAATAGAAAATTTGATATCAGACTGGATACCAGCTACCCAGGTATCGCAAGTAAATGCAAACGCTGGTGTTCAACCGGTAAAGGTTTCGGCAGAAGTTTTTGAATTAACCAAGCGGGCCCTACATCTGTCAGCAATTACAGGCGGCGCTTTTGATATCAGCTTTGCTGCGATGGATAGGATATGGAAGTTTGATGGCTCCATGACCGAGATGCCCACTGCGGAGGCCGTTAAAAGATCTGTTGAAAAAGTTGGCTATAAAAACATTATGCTGGATAGTATCAACTCAACCATCTACCTTAAATTACCCGGCATGAAGGTAGGTTTTGGTGCGCTGGGCGAGGGCTACGCTGCCGACAGATGCCGCGAAATGATGTTGGCAAGGGGTATTAAGGCAGGTATAGTAAATGGATCGGGCGATATGAGCACCTGGGGCAAACAACCCAATGGAAAACATTGGACCATCGGCATAACAAACCCGGCTAAAACCAATACGCTTATAAAAACGGTTAAACTTAAGCAGGCTTCAGTGGTAACATCAGGCAGTTATGAAAAATTTGTTGAGTTTAATAGTAAACGCTACAGCCATATTATTAACCCCACAACCGGGTATCCCGCAACCGGCTTAACCAGTGTTACCATTTTTGGCCCCAGTGCCGAAACTGCCAACGGTTTCAGCACATCAATGATGGTGTTAGGGAAGGATGCAGCTATAGCGTTTATCAAACAGTTTCCGGCATATCAATATCTGATGATTACGGATGCAGGGCAAATTATTTCTTCGCCGCAATTGGGTATTAAAAAGCGGCGATTATAATTTAGGTACGGGCTACCTGTCAGTTTTATAAGATCCTTCGCTATCGCTTCAGGATGACAAAGTGCAAGAGGTGTCACCCTGAGCCTGTCGAAGGGTGCGTGCGAGGGCCTTCCCGCACCATGCTTCGACAGGCTCAGCATGACAGCCGCCTCTTCTGTCATTGTATCCTTAGAGGCTGCGGATTTTAAAACTCAGGATGACACCTTTACTTTTTACTCAATAACAATCCGTACGTATCTGATCGCGTGAGCGGTAATGGCTTAAACGCTTGCCCGTACGTTCATTGCAAATAGTATCCAGCAACTCAAAAACATCTTTTTGCATAGCCAATGAACCACATAACATCAACACTCCTCCTCTTTTTAAAACATCCGCAACAAAAGCCGCGTCATTTTTAATCAGGTCGCTCACGTATTGTTTTTTTCCTTCGCGCGAGAATGCTATGTGATATTGCTTGAGCCTGGCCGTTGCTTCATTTTCCAAAAGCAGGTCCTGATAGGCGCTGTAAGAAGCCTGCTCCCTAAAACCGCAGTATAAATAACACGAAACTTTGGCTTTGTTCTGGTTTAGCATACCTACAAATGGTGCAATGCCGGTGCCGTTGGCTATCATCAAAACTTCGGGCGCTTCTGTAGGGAAATGGAAATGTTTATTATCAACAATACGCGCCCGTATTTTCTGGCCCTGGGTTAAGCCATGTAAAAAGCCGGACCCTAGTCCGTTGGGTTGCAGGCGCACACTCAGGCGTAGGTTACCATCAACAACCCCAATAGAGTAAAGCCTTTCGCGGTGATCATCAGCGGGATAAATGGCCAAGAGATCGCCGGATGTTACTTTCAGTCTCTTTTTTGCCTGTAAACTTATGGTAAATGTTCCATCTGCCCGTGTAGCGGCGGTGTTATTGCCTACCGTGAAAGTTTCTAAACGGTTTTTGTTGGTTTGTTGCAGTTGCAGTGTTGTAAGCTGAACATTTGCTTGCTGCGACCATGCTTCGGCCCATAAACCAAATTCTTCCGGCGAACGGTCATTAACGGTATGGATATCTGTTAGCGCGGTGGCCCATGATTGTGAAGCCAACAGGCGGTCAACCTCAAAGGCGTATTTACAAAAATCGGCATAAGCATGCGAGCCAAAACCAACCACCGAATAGCTGATGAGGTTTAGTTGAGGATGCTTTTGCAGCAGATCTGCAAATTTTGTAGCGTTGGTTGGCGCATCGCCCAAACCGTAGGTGGCAGTCATTACAATTATATGCTCTGCATTAGGGAACACTTTATAATCATTCATCTGCGCTATATGCGACTTCTCCCCTTTTTTTAGCAATTGCTGATGAATAGCCTGTGCAAAGCTGAAAGTGTTGCCGTTTTCTGAGCCAACCAAAATAATGTATTTGCTTTCTCCGGCCTTGTATTTATTTTTTGTGCGATTTTTTAATCGCTTAAATGTTATGGCAAAACCTGAATAAATAAAGAACAATATGTTTGCCGAAGCCACGGCCAGAATAATTGCCCATACAATGCTGGCCCTGCCGGTGTGCAGATCAAGGCTAAGGTTGGTAAATAGTATAGTCTTTGGATATTTAACCTCGCTCAAAATATCTCCGGTAATTTGGTTTACCGCTACTTCGCCGGTTTTTAGCTTTATGGTGTAATAATCTTCAACATCTTCAGAAAACGGAAACTCAATGCTTTCTACTTCCGAAAGTTTGATGCCCTTAAAAACGCTGAAATCTGCAGCCTTTTTTTCAGGGCCTGATCTGATCTTGTCAAAATCAACTTTGGTAGGTGCCTTGTTGATATCAATTAAACCAAACCGGGCAAGCGATAAATATGTGCCGCTTAAAGCAATAATAAATATCGGGATGAGCGACCATCGCCCTAAAACAACGTGGTAAAACTGGGCGAAATTATCGCGGGCTATTTTGGTAAAGAACCGCTTTACGCCACGCTGCCGCTGAATGATGAGCATGGTGCCTGAAACGGTTATCAACAACAGCAAAAAGGCGGTAAGGCCGATAAAAAATCGTCCTGTCTCGTGTATAAAAAGTGATCGGTGCAGGGCGGTTACCCACTGAAAAAACTCATCTGCCGGTTTGGGTTTGCCTAATATTTTACCCGTAGTTGGGTTTACATATGCCAGCAACTCTTTACCATCGGCATCGCTGCCTTTTATTTGTACAAACTGGTGCGCATCAACAGATAATTCGCTGATGCCGGGATAAGTTTTGCGAAGAACGGGTAAAGATTGCGCTAAGTTTACTTTGTTAAGATCAGCCGCGCGGTAAGGCTGCATTTTCTCAGTCACCGGCTGAAAGGCCAATATAACACCCGTTACCGAGGCCAGCGTGAGTAAAAGAAAAGAAGATATAGCCAGTGCTAAGTGGCTATATCTCCAAACAGAAATTGTCATATTAAATTTTAGTTGGCGCTGAACCTAACGTATCTGATGTAGCCTGTGCCGTCAGTTTTAGCAGCAAGGGTTTCAGTTGTTAATGGTATTTCAACGTCCTTTAAATTATAAGCCTTGTCTTCAACTGCGCTTTCAAAACGTAGCTTAAAGCCTGCATTTATCTTTGAGTTCTCAATCTCTATCACGTTTACCGCGCGGTCGCCGCCGGTTACTGATGCACCTGTTATGGCATTAACCGCAGCAGGTTTTTTCAGATAGAATTTGTTCCACTCTTTAATGGTTTTGTACCATTTTTTATCAGAGCCCAATATATACAACGTTTTTTCGTAAGCGCCCTTGCTGTCAATTAACGAGATAGCAATGTAAGCGCCATCGCCCATGTAGTTAGTCATTTGTATCATGCATTTGTACTTGGTAGTTTGCGCTACCAATGTGCCAGCTTGAACACATATAAGCGCCACCGCTACAAATGCCGTTTTTAGAAAATTAGCTATCATATTATTTTAAGAAGGTAATGTCTGCTTTATTTTTAGTTAGGGTTTCATTCTCTTTGGCCAGATCAAAAGCTGTTTCTTTAAAGCCGGTAACAGCATCTTTTTTTGCATCTATAGATAATAGGTACTTTAACATTACATCGTCTTTAGCTATCAGCGCTGCTTTGTGTAATGCGGTAATGCCTTCCTTGTTTTTAGCGTTGATATCAATACCTAGCGCTTGTACACGCTTTACTAGCGATAGATCATTTTTAGCAACAGCTAAATGATAAAGTGTATTACCATCCTTTTGTGGAGCGGCGATGTCTAAACCTTTTTCTTTTAGGATGTTCAGCTTGGTATCAAAATCCTCTGGTTTTGGGCCACCCATACCTGCACCACCACGGCCACCGCCGGAGCGGTATGATTCAACCGCGTAATACGCAAGGTTATTGCCTTTTTTGTCTGTTACCTTAACATCGGCGCCCTTGCTTATCAAATAACTAATTACCTCGGGCGAGTTGCTTTTAACAGCCAAAGTTAAGGCTGTTTGCCCTTGCAGGTTGGCCAGGTTAATATTTTTGGTTTGTGGTACCAACAGATCAAGCGCCGCTAGGTCGCGATTAACCGCAACGGCAGCCATCAGCACATTGTTACCATCCTCGTTTACCTGGTTAACATTTACGCCCTTTGCCAGGAAGTATTTTATCTGCTCGGCCTGATTAGGTTTACGGGCAATGGCATGTAAAACGTTCTCGCCATTTTTTGTAACGGCTGTGGGCTTAATACCCACGCTTTCTAAATATTCAAAAATGGCCAAACCTGTAGCTGCCGGTGCAGCTCCTCTGCCACCGCCACCTTGCGCCGCCATTAGCATAGCGTTAGCATTTGGTTTTACGCCTTTTTCAAGCAATTTCTTTAAAAAATCTATATTGCCCCCGCGTGCAGCATAGGCAAACGCGTTATTGCCTGCGTTATCAGTACTGTTAAGGCTAACACCTTTTGATACGAAGTAATCTGTTAAAGCAAAATCTTTATCGTTAGCTATTGCTAGTAAAAGTATATTGGCCCCGTCCTGGTTAACATCTTTCTGCAGGTTAGCACCATGGGCTACAAACACATCAAATATTTTGGTATTCTTCTGGTTAGCAGAAAACAACAATGGTGTGCTGCCGTGTGTATCAGCAAGATCTAACTTTGATCCTTTTTTCAACAGATATTCTACCAACTCTACATTACCCCTGCTGGCTGCCCAGTGTAAATAGATACGGCCATCGTGTGTTAGTTTATTAACATCGTTACCGGGCTGCTCAATTAAATATTTAATGGATTCTGTAGGTGCGTTGGCGTTAATAGCGGTAACAACCGGGTCAAAGCTATTGCCATTGAAATTAGATGGACTATTACCTTTAGCTATTTCGGCTTTCACGGCATCAACCGTGGGCGCACCCTGCCAAAACGAAGCCTCCATAAGCGTATTCTGCTGTGCTTGCGCTGAAAATGCTGCTAAGGCTAAAATTGCGATGAGTATTTTTTTCATGTTGGTTTTTTAATGCAGCGAAGTTAATAAGAATCAGTCTAATTAAAAACATTATTTAAAATTAATCTAAATAGTCTTGACAAAGTAATTTCTAAAGTTATCTTTGCGGCAATTAAGAATTAGTCTAAATAAACACGTGAAAATGATGATGAAAAAACTCTACACAATTTTACTTTCCCTCTTGTTTATTTCAGCATTGGCATTTGCCGGTGATGATGAAGTAGAAAAAAACGGCAGCATAAAGGGCCGCGTGCAAACCAGCGACGGGCAACCTGCGGCTTACGTAAGCGTTGGTATTACCAAATCTAACAAAGGCACAACTACGGATGATAATGGTAATTACCGGTTAACCGGCATTAAACCAGGAACGTATACACTAAAGGTTTCATTTGTAGGGATGCAATCGCAGGAGCAGCAGGTTACTGTAGAAGCAGGTAAGGAAACCACACTGAACTTTACGCTAATTGAGAACGCATCGCAGCTTAATGAGGTTGTTATTTCAGGCTCAAACCGCAATAACAGACCTGTTAATGTAGGCAAATCGGGCTTGCGACCAATGGATATACCGCAAAGCATTCAGGTTATTGACAGCACCATTATTACTGACCAGCAGGCAAATCGTTTGGCCGACGTTATAAAAAACGTGAACGGCATTGTAATGGGCGAGAACCGTGGCTCAACAGGCGACACTTTTTTTGCACGTGGTTATTCACTTGGTGGCAATAACGTGTTAAAAAATGGCGCACGTACAACAATAGGCGGCTCGCCCGAGGCTAGTACATTAGAGTCTGTAGAGGTTTTAAAGGGCAGTGCAGCCTTATTATACGGCGGTGTAACCGGCGGTGCAGTGGTAAACCTTGTTACCAAAAAACCTAAATTTAACTATGGCGGCGAGGTAAGTATGCGCGTAGGCAGTTATTCGCTATATAAACCCACTGTTGATGTTTACGGCCCTATCTCAAAAAACGTAGCTTTCAGGATCATCGCCACAAAAGAAAATGCAAAAAGCTTCCGTGATGTGGTAAAAACAGATCGTTTTTATGTTAATCCATCGTTGCTATATAAAATAAGCGATAAAACAGAATTACTTGTTCAGGGTGATTATTTGAAAAGCAATTACACGCCCGATTTTGGATTGGGTACTGTTGGCGGCAAAATACCTAACATTGGCCGCAACGTGTTTTTAAATACATTATGGGCCTATAACAATACCAACACCAGCAGCGCCCAGGCTAACCTGACACACCGCTTTAATGACAGCTGGAAATTGAATGCAATAGTTGCTGTTCAAAATTACACCCGCAATTACTTTGGTGCTGAAAGACCGCAACAAGCTTCTGAAACAGCCTTAGCAGCACGTGCACTAACCCGCTCAAAGAGCAACGAGCTTACTTACAATCAACAGCTTACAATTACTGGCACTGCCGAAACCGGGTCATTAAAACATACATTAATGTTTGGTGCAGATGCAGATCAATCGCTTACAAAGGGTTATGCTTTTAGATATGGTGATTTGAGTACGTCGCCCACAGGTGGTAATGCCACTTCTATAAATATACTTGACCCATCTACCTACGGAACAAGTACGGACATACCTTATACCCGTGTTTATCAAACTACTACTACTCCAATATATCGTATGGGTGCATTTGCGCAGGATATGATAACGGTATCAGAAAAATTTAAGGTACTGGCGGGCATACGTTATACTTATCAAAGAACACCAAAAGCAAGCACATACAACGAAGAAACAGGCGTAACTACACTTGCTAACACCGGGATACCTGGTTTTAAAATAGATAAAGCTTTTTCTCCTAAGCTTGGCTTAGTTTATCAGCCTTTAAAAACAACCTCTGTTTATGTAAGCTACGCCAACAACTTTACATCTAACACCGGTATTGATGTTAATAATGTGCCCTTGGGTCCATCTATTATTGACCAATATGAAGCAGGTGTTAAAAATGATTTTATGGACGGTAAATTAACCGTTAATGTTACTGCTTACCGCATAGCTAACAATAGGTTTGCACAAGCAGCTATTATAGATGGTGTTACATCACCAACTTTCAGAGAGTTTAGCGGTTCTACCAAAAGCGATGGTTTGGAGGTTGATGTAACAGGTAAAATTTCTAAAGGCTTATATTTCCTTGCAGGCTATAGCTATAGTTATTTCCGTTACAGCAAAACAGCGCCGGTGGTTCCAACCCGTGTTTTTAATCCCGACGGCACCCCCGCTTTTAATCCGGACGGCACAGAGAAATTTACATATACAGCCGGTATTACCGAAGGTGAGCGTATTATTGGCACAACTCCACATACAGCAAACGGAACAATTTTTTACACCTTTAGCAGCGGTGCAGTAAAAGGATTAAAGTTGGGTGCATCTGCATTTTACACCGGCAGACGTAACATGGGCTTTAACACGCTTAAAGCACCTGCAACTGCACGGGGTGCTGTTGTTAATGTTGCTGCTTATACCACTTTTGATCTTTCCGCAGGCTACACTTACAAAAAGCTTTCATTGTTAACCAAACTGTCAAACATAACCGATGAACTTAACTTTACCGTTCACGAGAACTATAGCGTAAACCCTATTCCTCCACGCATGTTCTCTGCTACGTTATCTTATAAATTCTAAACTAATTAATTAATCAAACTAATTAATTAAAAAGCCGGGTAGCGTAAGGACCCGGCTTTTGTGCGTTTAATACTCACAAGCAGGCAATTGGTACTTTAATTGTTACCCGGGGCATTAGTTAAAAACATATAGCGTTTGCACTTGTATTACATAACATTGTAAATTGCACAGTATTAAACAGGTATATTTTATGAGATCAAAATTTTATAAGCCGCTGGCGTTAGCGGCCATAATGATAGCGGTAAACACGGCGGGTATGGCCCAAACCGGCGAACCGGTAGAAAAAAGCAAAGCCAATACAGATTATAAACCCGCCTCTGCCGGGCAAACGCGTATTGGTGGTGTTACTACAAAAACACCTTACACTGTAACCGTTATTAATTCCGAATTGAAAGGCCCATGGGGGATGCACGTTTTGCCTGATGGCAGATTGCTGATAAGCGGCAAGCCCGGCAATATGCAGATACTAACTACCGATGGTAAACTGGATAAAACCATTACCGGTTTCCCAGAAGTACAATACGCTAACCAAGGTGGTTTGCTTGATGTAAACATTGATCCGGATTTTACAAAAAACCGCATGATCTACTGGACCTACGCTCAACCCAGCGAAGCCGGTGCAACGCTGGCTATAGCGAAAGGCAAGCTATCTGCCGACGAAACTAAACTGGAAGACGTTAAAGTAATTTACGAAGTTACCCCGCGCTACAAAGGTGCAGGCCAGTTTGGCTCGCGCTTGGTATTTGATAAACAAGGAAATATCTTTGTAACCAGTGGCGATCGCCAGGCGAATGACATCCGCGTAAAAGCACAGGACCTGAATACCACCACAGGTAAAATTCTTCACATAACTAAAGAAGGCAAACCGGTTGCAGGTAATCCTTTTATCGGTAAAGCCAATGCCCAGCCCGAAATTTATGCCTATGGTTTCCGTAACCAGGACGGGCTGGCTATTCACCCGGCTACCGGCGACCTTTGGGAGGTTGAGTTTGGCCCCCGTGGCGGCGATGAGCTGAACCTTATAAAAGCCGGTGGCAACTACGGTTGGCCCACTATTACCTATGGCATTGAATACAGCGGCCAAAAAGTTTATGATGGCATACAGCAAAAAGAAGGCATGGTACAACCGGTTTATTATTGGGACCCGGTTATATCGCCGGGCTGCATGATGTTTTATACCGGCAACATTGCCGAGTGGAAAAACAACGTGTTTATTGGCGGCTTAAGCAGCGCGTTTATAACTCGCCTGGTGCTGGAAAACAATAAAGTTGTAGGCGAAGAACGCTTATTGGCTGATAAAAGAGAACACTGGCGCTGCATAGCTACCGGTAAAGACGGTGCTATTTATGCAGGTACAGATAGCGGTAAGCTTTATAAAATATCTAAACAATAGTATTTTTTAACGGATATTGAACGCTCCGAATTTTGTTCGGGGCGTTTTTTGGTTTGAAGTGGTGCAGCTAACAAAAAGCTCACACCTGTTACATTTAATAGGCTATGTTATTAATCCCTTTGATGCTGCGTAATCAGCTGCTGCAAAATGCCGCCGATATGCTTGCCCTCTTGGCTGTTCTTTGCCTGTGGACTTAATTTATTGAAAAGCAAATAATAGGTTTGTGGATCGGCCTGGTAATCTAAATTGCTGATGATATGCGGCACAATGTCATTCTGCGGATACTGTGCAATAAACATATCTATTGCGGCAATATGTAAGCCATGCTCGCGCTTACGTGCAAATTCTACTTTTTCAATAATTTTATCAATTTCCGCATCGGGTAAAAGTTTGGTTTCCGGAGCATTCAACTTAGCTGTCCACGTATTCTTTTCCTGTCTAAACTTAGCCATTACTTTGTTTTCAAAATTATAGTAGGCTGATAAGTTGTTTTGTATTTTAGAATCTGTGATTATCTGAAGGTAATCGTTTTCATTTTCGGGGATATTGACAATATATTTTCCGGGTTCAAGGTAAACCTCATAATCACGCGGGAATTGCCCGGAGGTTATGGAAAATGTGTAGTAGCCAGAGTTTTGGAATTTGTTCTCTTTTAATTCAAATTTCCCTGATGCTATAATACCGTTTAGTACGGTTTTATCTGATAGGTCGATAACATTTATAATACTACCGTTCAAATCTTTCGCTGTACCCGATATTTCAATGCGTGGCGTATTACATCCCATTAAAAACAGGGCAGAAAAAATAAAATAAATTAATCGCATCATATGTAGGCTAAGGATGGACTAATCTATTAGTTTATTTATTAATTTTTTAACTAATTAATTGCTTAGGGCTGTTAGTTTTAAAATAACCGGTAAGATAATAGTAGGGCCTGCGCTATATTTTACAGCTATTCAATTTCAACTTAAACTATGGCTGCTTTAGCCCCTTGAGGCTAAATAATAAGTAGGAAAACCCGGCTATTAATAATGCAGCACCGGTAAAAAATAAAGTAAGCGGCAACGAAAAATGCTGTGCCAAAAGGCCTATAAGTGCCGGCCCTGCAAGCATTCCGGCATAACCTATTGTACTCATAACAGAAATGGCAGCAGCACCCGGAACATTTTTTATGCTCCCGGCTGCGCTAAAAAACACCGGGACTATATTAGCCGCGCCCACCCCTATTAAAACAAAGCCTAACAATACCCCCGGAACCCAGGTCAGCAACAATATGCAGCTATAGCCTGCAAAGGCAATAATGCCGCCTGTAACTACCACAGTTTTACTGCTAAACCTGGCTACAATTTTATCACCGGTTAAACGCATAACCGCCATTGCTACCGAAAAAAATGCATAGCCCAGGCCTGCTAATGCCTTATCAACGGCTTTAAAGTCGCGTAGTAACAATGCACTCCAATCCAACACAGCCCCCTCGGTTAAAAAAGTGATAAAACACATTAAGCCCAAAAAAAGCACACTGCCGTTCAACCATACGGATCTGCCTGCGTTTTGCACAGCATTTGCTACCACTGAGTTATTTAGGGATATTTCCTCGTGCTTTGTTAATAGTAACGAATGTTTGTTAAACACAAGTATAAGTATAGCACCAGAAACCACCATTGCTCCTGCTACGGGGTTTAGACCGGTTTTAATAAACAGCCCAATTAACAACGGACCAATTAACCCGCCCACGCTAAATAGCCCGTGTAACGATGACATAATTGGCTTGCGTGTATAGTTTTCTATAACGGTGCCATGGGTATTCATTGCAACATCTATAGCACCAATGCCTGCGCCAAATACAAAAAGTGCAGTTGCCATGCCAAAAAAACTATTAAGCAACAGCAGCGCGGGTAACGCCAAAGCCATAATTATAGCCGACGCGATCATTACCCATCTTGACCCGATACGGCTGATCAACCTACCTGTAAAAGGCATAGTACAAATAGAGCCTGCGGCTAAAAGCAAAAGCAACAGGCCCAGCCTGCCGTCGTTAAGTTTTAACCTGTCTTTGGCAAATGGCACCATTGGGGCCCAGCTTGACATGGCCAGGCCGCATAGTAAAAAAAATATTTGTGTGGCCCGTTTTGCGGGGCGCAGATCCTTCGTCATTTTTAAAGAGGTAGAGCCGTAAAAATAAGAAGAAAGTTATACTCCTGTTTGCCGGGACAGTGAGTTTATATTCCATGCCTGGCCTTATAGCCATCGTGCAGCGCATTTACCAATAAATCCAGCTTAACAGGTTTTGAAACATAATTATCCATTCCCGCTGCAAAGCATTCTTCGCGGTCCTCGGGCATGGCATTAGCTGTCATCGCTATAATATAGGGCTGATCAATGTTATCCATTTTACGGATAATACGTGTGGTTTCTAATCCATCTATTTCGGGCATTTGTATGTCCATCAATATAATGTCGTGCGTCTTCTTATTGAGCGCATCCAATACCTCGCGGCCATTATTAGTCAATGTGGCTTCAAATCCCAGCTTCTCCAAAATCCGCATAATAAGCTTTTGATTGATCAGGTTATCTTCTGCCACCAAAATGCTGGCCGGATTGCCGATCGCAAAATCAACAGATAAAACCGAAGTTGATTTAACCTCGTTCCCGGCCATGTATTGCTTATGCTTAAACTCATTTTGTATGGCCATGCTTAAGTGATGCTGCTTAACCGGTTTGGTTAGTGTTGCGGCAAATAATTGGGGATAATTCTTTTGCGATTCGTTACCTACCGAGCTTAGTAAAATTACCGGCAGATGAGGGTACATTTTCTTAACTACCCGGGTAAAACTAAGGCCGTCCATTTCGGGCATTTGCATATCGGTTATTACCATATCAAATACATTTCCGGCTTTTAAAAGTTCCAGGGCCTCTGCCGCTGAATGAGCAGAAGTAGTGTTCAGGTTCCATACCTCAAGCTGCCCTTTCAATACCTTTACGTTGGTTGCATTGTCATCAACTATTAATATGTTTTTATCCTTAATATCCGGAAGTGAAGCGGCCTCCAACCTATCATGCTGTAATGCTTCACACTTAATGGTAAACCTGAAAGTGGTGCCTTTATTCTCTTTACTTTCTACGGCTATGGCACCGCCCATTAATTGTATAAGACGTTTGCTAATTGCCAGGCCCAACCCGGTACCACCATATTTACGTGTTATAGATGAATCAACCTGGGTAAACGCTTCAAACAACTGCGGCAACTTTTCGGCGGGTATACCTATGCCCGTATCGGCTACTTCAAATGCCAATTCTAATTCATTGCCAGCCTGTTCAATCAGCGTAACATTTAAAAAAACTTCGCCTTCATGCGTAAATTTAATAGCGTTGCTTACCAGGTTAATCAGCACCTGGCGCAGGCGCATCCCGTCTGCAATAAGTAACAACGGTAACCGGTGGTCTATCTGGTAGATAAGGTCGATATTGTTTTCAGCAGTTTTCTTGGCAAACAGATCAAATACTTCTTCAATACATACCCTCAATTCAAATTCATGCGGGTCCAGATCCATTTTGCCTGATTCGATCTTTGAAAAATCAAGTATGCCGTTAATAACATTTAGCAACGCCTCGCCGCTGTGAATAATCGTTTCTGCATATTCATGCTGTTCTTCGTTAAGCTCAGTCTCGCCAAGTAAGGCAGCCATACCAATAACACCATTCATGGGGGTACGTATTTCGTGGCTCATGGTAGCCAAAAATATACTTTTGGCTTTGTTGGCCTGCTCGGCATCTAATCGCGCTTGTTCAGCATCGGCGTGGGCCATCTCTTCCTGCATGCGCTGCTCATGCAACTCTTCGTTTAAAGTTTGTAGTTCTTCCGTTTGCTCTATCAGGTCGTTGTTTAATTTTTTGAGGTCCTCGGCCTGTTTAAGTACCTCCTGGGTACGCCGTGTAACCTGGCGCTCCAGCACAAGCTTTTGAGCCTGAATAGTCTTCACCCTGCTACTGTAAACAATGTACAGAACAAGAATAATAAACAAACCTACCAATAGCTTAAACCACCAGGTTAACCAAAAGGGTGGTAATATTATAATTTTTACAGCGGTTCCCTGTTCGTTCCAAACCCCATCATTATTGGCAGCCTTAACCTTGAAAGTGTATGCGCCTGGGTTAAGGTTGGTATAAGTAGCCCTATGCTGGTTGCCTACGTAGTTCCAGTCTGTTTCAAACCCTTCCAGCATATAGGCGTAGCTATTATCCTCGGGTACGGTGTAATTTAAAGCCGAAAACTCAAACGTAAATATGGATTGCTGATGATTTAATTCAATACTGCGTGTATCACTAACTGACTGCTTTAGCGGAGAATTGGCTACCCCTGCAACCACAGATTTGTTAAACAATTCAAAACCTGTTATAATAACCTTCGGGATACTTTTATTTTCGGGTATAAATTGGGGGTTAACGCGATTAAAACCATTTACGCCGCCGAAATAAATTTCGCCCGAGCGTGACCTCAAACCGGCGTTTAGTTTAAACTCGTGGTCTTGCAGGCCATTTTTTAAGGTAAAGTTTTTAAACGTATTTTTTTTAATATCAAAACGGGTTAGCCCCATATTGGTGCTTAACCATATATAACCTTCGTTATCACAAACAATACTATAAATATTATTATTTGCCAGCCCGTTTTTGGTTGTGTAAGCTATAAATTGATTTTTGCCCGGTAAAAACTTGTTTAAGCCGCCACCGGTAGCCACCCAAATATTGCCATTTTTATCGCCTTTGATATTGAAAACAATATTGTTTGACAGGTTACTGTTGGCTTTATTGAGCCTGCTTACTGTGCGTGTTGCAGCATGGTAAATGCTAATGCCTGCGTTATAGGTACCAATCCATACGTCGCCGTTTCTATCCTCAAAAAAGCAACGTATAACATCGTTGCTTATGGTTTTATCATTATTATACTCGCTTTTTAGCCGTGTAACTTTTTTTAAGGTGGGGTCAAGTATATTAACGCCACCTCCGTTAGTGCCTATCCACAAATTATTTTTACTATCCTCCATTAAGGCGAAAACCCTTTCGTCAGACAGTTGATCAGGCCGACTTCCCTTTGTAAAATTGGTAAACTTGTTGTTTTTAATATCAAACAGATCCAATCCGCCAGTATAGGAGCCTATCCACAAGCGATTACCTGTTTTGCTTTTTAATATTGCGAGTATGTTATTGGCAGAAATGCTGTTCTTGTCATTTTCCTGATGCAAATAGTAGCTAAACGTATTGCTTTTTGTATCAAACAAATTCAAGCCCCCGCCGTCTGTGCCTATCCATATATTTCCATTATCTGCATCAGCAAATGATGTTACTTCTTTGCCAGACAGGCCCCTTTTATCGCCATATAAATACCGGTATACTTTAAACAAGGGCAGGCTTTTATCATATTTACTTATCCCGGCTGCATTTGCCGAGGCCCACAGCGTACCGGCATCATCAACAAGTACCGCTCTTACTGAAGATCCGCTTAAGCTTGTGTTATCAGCGGGAGAGTTTTTAAAAGTGGTAAATTTGTTATTGCGGGCATTATAAAAATCCAGCCCTTGCTCTGTACCCACCCAAAAGTTGCCGGCACCGGTTGGAGCAATAGCGTGAACGTTGTTGTGGCTAATGCTTACCGTATCGTTTTTATTTGCCGCATGATGGCTAAAAACACCCGTTTGTGTATCTAATACATCTAAACCTGCATCATTGGTTCCAATTAAAATTTTCCCGTGTCCGGCATCAACTATAGCTTTAATATAGTTACTGCTTATGGTATTTTTATCAAGATCATTATGGTAGTAGGTTGTGAACTTTCTGGTTTTAGCGTTAAAAAGATTCAACCCATTATTTGTACCCACCCATAAGCGGTGCAAACTGTCTTTTAAAATACTGGTTACGCGCGTGTTGCTTAAACTTCCGGCCCTGCCATCGGCCAGGTAACGTGTAATTTTATTGGTTTTTAGGTTTAACAAATTAAGATTGATGTAAGTACCGATCCATATATTACCACTTTCATCCTCGCCCAGGGTATTGATACTGGCATTTGTTAATGTGTTGGGGTCGGTAAGGCTTGCGCAATAGTTTGTAAAGGTATTGTTAGTGCGGTTGTACCTGCTTAATCCTTCTTTTGTGCCTATCCAAACATTGCCTGCCTTATCTTCATACAGCGCTGTTATACTGTTACCCGCAATACTGTATTTATCAGTTAATTTATTCCGGTAAATGTTAAACCGATAGCCATCATACTTATTTAGCCCGTCCTCTGTACCAAACCACATAAAGCCATACTTGTCCTTTAAAATGCAGGTAACCGTACTTTGCGAAAGTCCGTCGCCTGTAGTAATGTGAGTAAACTTTACATTTTGCTTTCCGGATAAATATTGTTGCGCATATAATGTTGCACCACAAAAAGGGATCAGTAAAATTATTATCAGGAACAAGTAAAGCCTGTTCAGTAAACGTTTGCACATTCTATTGGTTATGATTGGCCGTATTTTACCGCCATTAATTAATTTATTGGTGTAATATACAGTTTGTTAGAAAAATTGGTGATATGCAGGTTTACGAAAACAGCATCAAATATGTTTTACAAAACAATTAAACTTTGTCTCAATGTTTGTTAATCAAATATCAGCCTTATATCAGGTTATAAATCTATAGTGGACGAGTTTGTATTTGCCATAGCAATAAATATGCCATATCGTTCCGGAGGTACCAGCGCTGGATTACCGGTAATTCCTTTTTTTAATGAGATAATAAATAATATAGCTGCGGCAAATACCGCAAGGCAACACATTTTTAGTACAACTCTACACATACTGTCAATAATTCACGCCGGATAACCAGCCTTATGTTTATAATGGGTGGCTAAATGTAATCAGGATGTTACATACATGCAAATAATATTATGCAATTCAATAACCATCGAAATTGTATTGCCAAAAAAAATAGCTGGCAAATAAATGATTACAGTACTATTTAATAAAATACACGATTTGCCTGGCTAATTAGGCAATGAGGGAAAGGGCGATATATAGCCTGCTCTGTCCATGATTCCTCGATATTTTTCAAGAAAGATTATCCCAAAGTGATTGTATTGCCGATAAGCGAGCATCCCAGCGATAAAAAAACCTGGTCTGAAAATATTGATAACCTCCTCCGGAAGACAGTTTCTTTAATCTCTTAAAAAGCAAGATTCCTAGCCAGCTTACTTCCGATAAAATCAGAGTTAATGACTAATCTATCCCTATAATACTTCACATATCAAGCCTGCTAAACTTCTTACTTCTACAAATTGATCATCAATGTAGTGCGTATTTACGTGCGAGTCGGTACAGATCAGTTTTTTAATTAATCCGCTATGTTTTAGTTTGTTGATGCCATCGTTCACAAATAAACCGTGAGTGGTAATCACATAAATATCGCCGGCGCCGGCATTTTTATAGGTTTTGGCGGCGTTGATAATGCTTCCGCCGGAGCGGATCATATCATCATAAATAATAACCGTTTTGCCATCGACATCGGCATTAATAGCGCTAACTTCGGTATGGTCGCCTTTTAGGCGGCGCTTCAGGATAAAGGCGGCGTTCACCCCCAGATCGTTGGCTAATGATTCTACCCATTTGGCGCGACCTGCATCAGTGCTGGCCATTACAAAATTATCGCCACCGTATTCAAATGCTGCTTTTATCACTATCTCCTTGCAATAAACATGAACAGGGTAAAGATCGTGCTCAAAATAATATTGAATTCCTTCTGAATGCAGATCGAACAGTAAAACCTTATTGCCCCGGTTTGTTTTTGGAATAGCCGACAGCAGCCGGGCGCGAGTTTTGGCAGTTACAATTTCGCCGCTCAATACCGCGCGTTCCATGGTAGAGTAGCCAAAGTACGGGATAACCAGCGTTAAAGAATTGGCTCCGTAACTGACCAATGAAGACGCGAGATCATATAATTCTAAGGTTGTGGCGTCATCTACAGTACCGCCGATCAGCACCACATTCCTGTTCTCTATTTGGGAGATGATGCGCTGATACCTTTCGCCATCGGTAAAGTGACTTACCTCCAGTTCGCCTTTCTCAAAATCGCCACAAGCCATTACTTTTCCGGCCAGATATTCGTAGCCTTTAATGGCGAATAATATTTTCTTCATAGTATAGTTTTATTTGTAATGAGTTTTGAGACTTCCGAAACGGCCTGCTCGAACCTGTTGTGCCACGTTCCGGATATTTCCACCAATTTAATTTGATGATCAATCAAGATGTCCCTATGGCATTGATCAAGTAAATCCCGGGCTATTTTACTTAACCGGGTGCCGTCCTGATAATACGGAGCATCGTTATTTAAGTAAAGGTATAAATCAGCCTTATTTGTACGGCAAATATGATTCTCAACCGGAAGTTCCCTATCAAAAGCAAATCTGGCGTACGATTTTGTAACATGTATATCAGTATCAATAATTATCAAAGGGCTATCACTCAAAATGGCCTCGTCTATTCTTTTAGCATGTTCGCTGGCTACCAAATGCAGATCCTCAAAAGTAAATTTGGTTGAATCGGGAATTAACTCCCTACCTGCTTCTAATACATAACTACAATTAAAGTGTTTAGCAAGCTGTGTTGTCAGGGTTGTCTTCCCTGTTGATTCAGTCCCTAAAATGACCACCTTAATAGCGAAATAAGGTTTAACAGCAGCAGGCAGATAATGCCAGTTAGCGAATAGATTATTCCTGATTACGGATGCAGAAATGGGGTGATGCGCTTTATCCAGATCAAATGCAATATGTTGTATCCCCATAAAACCGGCCACCAGTTTGCCATAAGGTTCAGAGGTAATTAACAGATTATAATCGGGAAATTGTTTTTTGAATTCAATCGCCCAGATTTCTGAAACGCTTGCGGATGTTTCGGAGGTATTGGGCAATAGCCGGTTGTCATAATGAAGCACTTTTATCTCAATGTTTTTCTCGCCTGCAAAAGTGCTTTCAATCCAGCCTTTTCTTACATCACCCGGAATAGTTTCTTCCTCATCGCAGCAAACCAGTACCGATAAAAAATCGCACTGAGTGAGTGCGAAGCTGATCATAGCTTCGTGGCCTGTGTGAAAAGGTAAAAACTTTCCAAATACAAATGCCTTAATCATTGGCCAATTGTTTTTTCCAGTGATACAAGCCGTATGACGCTAAGCCGAGGAAGATCAAATATTCCAGAGATAGAAAATAAACCCCCTTTTTGAAGTACAGTACCACACAAATGGCATCTACTAAGATCCATAAATGCCAGTTTTCCATTTTCTTATTGGCCAATAATACTGTTGCAACTACACTTAACACCATCACCAAAGAATCGGTAAAAGGATAGGCCGCAGCTACCTTGAAATAACCGGGCAGATATAAATGAATATTTTTAATGAGAAAGCCGCTTAGAAGCGAACCAACTATAATAATAGCAGCGATTAACCACCTTGCTTTTGTATTAATAGTTGCAATTTTGTTTTCAACCGTTGTGGTGTTCCAATTGTACCAACCATAAATAGTCACTATAAAAAAGTAGACTTGCAAAAACATATCGGCATACAGATGCACCTGGAAAAACAGGATAAAAAGGGAAACCTCATTCACAATGCCCGTACACCAGGTTAAAATATTAGCCCTTGATGCAAAGTAAACCGAAATGAGGCCAAATACAGTTCCTATTAGTTCAACATAGCTAATGGGGTAACCTATAACGGTAAAAGCGGTATTTGCTATCTCAAAAAAATGCATCAAAACGTATATTTTACCGAAGTGTAAAAATTTGTTGGCGATTGTACAAAGTATTTTTTGGTACCATCTGTATCTACATACCCGTTGGTAAAGTATTTGGTGTTAGTAATGTTGTTTACGAAAATACCAAATTGAAAGCCTTTAATATCATACTGCACCCTCGCGTTTAAAGTTACGTACTGATTAACCTGGGCGCTATTTGCAAAATTGATAAAAGACCTGTCCTGATACCGGGCCGATAACCCTATTAAATAGCTTTTTCGGCTATAGGTTACTTCCTGATTAACAATAACCGGAGGGGTTAATATCGGAGTAAATGCCTGTGTTTGCTCCTTAATACGGCTGTAATTGTAAGATGAATAATTAATGAGACGTATATTATCATTGACACGATAATTAACACTCAGCTCGGCCCCTGTTCTGTAACTGCGGTCTACTTCGTTAGTAAGGGCTAAGCCATTAGGTCCTAATTGTCCGTTCAATACGATCTCATTTTTAAAACTCATATAGTAAAAATTCAAATTCAGGTTAATCTTTCCTGATTGATGCCGCAGCCCCAGTTCCTGGTCTACCACATACCCGGGGTTGGTATTTGCAATAACAGCTTGGCCCGAAGCATCGGCCAATAAGTTATCATTGCCGCCAAACATATCATTCCGCGTAGGCTCCCGCCCGGTTCTGCCAATGCTGTAATACAGCGTAGCGTGATTGTTAACTGCAAAACTTAACCCCACTTTAGGATTAATAAAATGCCAGTCCAATTTATTTAAGGGCACATCGCCACGGTAAACGAATGAAGCATAACGCGCCTGGATATCTCCAAAAAACGTTAATTGATTAATGGTATAATCTGCCTTGGTAAAAACGCTGAACTCGTTTTTATCGCCCGTGTTTTTGTATAGCTGGCCCATCGTTTTTTCGCTGCCAATGTGCCGCCTATCATAAATATTGCCGTGGACACCCGTCGTCCAGTTAAATGATTTTTTTGAGAAAGTATAGTTGCTGAACACACCAATGAGATTTGATTGGAAAGCATAATTATACAACTCATTTGTTGACGGCAGTCCAAAAAAGCTGTTCGGGTTAAAATCGTTATTACCATGCAGGAAGGTGTAATAAATGCTCGACTGAATATTTGAAGTGCTGTTGGGATGCCATGAATGTTGCAGTTGTATTAATGCCTGTGTAAAGTTATCCCGTTCATTTTCATTTGCATTTGTTCTTCTGTCCCGTGCCATCAGAGCTTCAGAAACCCCAAGCCAGGCCAGCTGGTTTTGCTGGTGACCGACCAATGCGTTTATCTTAAAGATAGATTTATCGGCAATCAATTCACCGCTCATAAAAACTGATTGCGAGTTATTTGACGAGTTGTATTTATACCCATCTGAATGTACTTGGGAAGCCCTTACATAAAACGCTTTGTTGGCTCTCATGCCGCTGTTATACTCGCCAAATATTCTGTGGCTGTTAAACGATCCATAACCAAAACCAATGGTGGTATAGGTAGAATCAAAAAGATTTGGAGAAAATAACTGCACACTGCCGCCGTAGCTCCCCACGCCGTTTTTACTGGTACCTATCCCTCGTTGAATCTGGATCTTGCTAACCGAATTCATAATGTCCGGATAGTTTGAAAAATAAGCGCCCTGGTCTTCAGGTTCGTTTAATGGAACACCGTCCAATGATATATTGATCCGGGCTTGGTCAATACCCCGCATCCTGAAATAGGAATACCCTTGTGTACTTCCGGCATCAGAGTATACGGTAATTGAAGGTGTTTCTGAAAGCAGGTAAGAAGGCTCTTGTCCGGTAGATTTGGCTTTTAAATCTTTCCCGCTTATATTTTGAAAGGTTATTGGCGTTAACTTATCGGCTTGATAGGTTACCACGATTTCTTTTATCAAGTGAGTAGTATCGCGTTTTAAAGTAGCCTGCGCTTTAACTTGTACACCGGCAAACAACAAGGTAATAAGTGGGATGATATTTTTTAACATAACTGTTTAGGCTTTGTGATTCACATTAGCTTTCACCTGTTCAAATGTAATGGTATTCACCAATTCACCATTTTCAAATACAGTATGCAATTCATCTGCTAATTCTAAATGTTCCTGCTCGTTTACGGTTTTAAAGATGCCATTAATTTTTACCAGTTTTAAACGGCCGCCCTTGCTCTTTTTAAAACTTGGGGTGATGTTGCCGTCAGCATCCATCTCGGTCGGGCTTTTTTCTACGGCAACCTCCTGGCAGATCGGA
>Ga0247814_10000232_pt1 | contig 49634 bp, 50 predicted proteins | sample UWRJL179409R1_FD_179947 | JGI IMG/M metagenome (GOLD analysis project Ga0247814, IMG submission 179947) | Plant litter microbial communities from Arlington Agricultural Research Station in Wisconsin, United States - UWRJ-L179-409R-1 | ecosystem: Environmental > Terrestrial > Plant litter >... | reverse complement strand
ATCAGGTTTGGAATCAGATCCAAACGTCGCTTTAGTTGGACGTTAATGTCGCTCCATGCTTCTTCAACACGCACTCGTAACGTGACAAGACCGTTATAGGTTGCCCAAAAGAAGATACCGATGACGACGACGACTGCAAGAATGATCCACACTGCTAACATTATATTTTCCTCATTTATTTACTGTTCCTAGTATAGCAAAAACTCGGTCAAAAACCGAGTTAATAACACTTTGGTGCGCAGAGCGGGACTTGAACCCGCACGGCCCTAAGGCCAAGAGATTTTAAGTCTCTCATGTCTACCGATTCCATCATCCGCGCGTAGACAACATGATTGCTATGGACACTTCCTGCCGGAAGATCATATGGAGGCACGTACGGGAGTTGCACCCGTCTACGCGGTTTTGCAGACCGCTGCGTAACTGCTCCGCCAACGCGCCATCTCGACATAGTATAGCAGACAGCTAGGCACCGAGGGTACGATATTCTACACTACGCAGCGCAGTATCTGCTTTTTAATCGACACTGTTGATTTTGCACCGGCATCGAGCGTGATAATTTCACCGTCGAGCTGCATCAGTGTGTTATTAACCGTCACAAAATCAAACTTTGCTACCTGCCTGTCTTCCTTGACTCCCGCCACGGAAGCCTGCAATAGCACCGCAATCAGCTTGAGTTTATTGCGCCGTCTAAAAATCGTCACCTCGAACTTACCATCAGTTAACTGTGACGGCTGGGAAATCTTTAGCACTTTTGACATTTTGTCGATATTACTAAAGATAATACTGTCATAGTGATGATTCTTGCCGTCGACAATCAACCTGACTGCGGCTGAGGCGAGTAAGGCCTTTGCAACAATCCCGATTTCATTAAATACAGTCAGTTTCGTCTTGTTAAGCTCTTTGGCGACAAACGGCGTCACACCAATACCTACATATGAATGCGCATACCTCGAGAGCTTCTTTCCCTCGGCCACACCTTTAACGTGCAGTACGTCAATCAGTTTGGTGTCACTGCCAACAATCGCATCAACAAGATCTTTATCATGAAGCGAATGATAGTGATCGTTTGCATTACCGGCTGGCAAAAGCCCCGTTGTGGGGTTTGCACCTTCAGCCTGTGCCTTCAACGCACCGTTAACCACCTCGTTATAACCGCCGTCCCCGCTGGCGGAAATAATCAGTGGATTCTTTTGCGTTGTCGCAATCCTATACGCCAACTCTTCGCCGTGACCAGCATGGTCAGTCGCGATAAGTTCAATCGCTTGCTTGGGAAGTTTACGTAATAATTCTTTTTTAAATGTACGCGCAAGCTGCTGGCTCGGGCCGGTACTATTGGGATTATAAATCACTGATATTTTCGTGTAGGACATTTTTTTATTATACCCGACACGGATCACTCTTTTATTAAATATCAAACCCGTTGAGCAAGTGTTACACTTGTGCTCAAAAAATCAATTCTATCTATCTATTTCACATGCTGATATATTCAACTCAGCAACAAACCCTGAGATCGGACCACATGATGAAGTTACTACAACCCACCCTATCAGCTACTCGCGAAACACTGACCGATGTCGCAACATTCCTACGCCGCGACGATTCACTATCCGAAGTCTCGGTTGAAAACGATTCATTCGCGGCTATCAGCACTAAACTACTAAACATCACCGAGTCTTCGATCATCAAATCAGACTTTACACATACTGCCGTCGAGCACCTCGATGTGCTCGATACTGAATTTAAAGGCTGCAACTTTACTGCCAGTAAGTTTGCAAACTCTAGTTGGCACGTCGTCATGATCGACGGCGCGCGTTGCAGCGGAATGCTCGTATCTAACAGTGTCCTGAAAAATGTGACCTTTAAAAATTCCAAACTCGAACTAGTCAATTTTCGCTTCTCGCGGTTTGAAAATATCTTGTTTGACGGCTGCATCATTGACGACGCAGATTTCTATAACGCGACACTCAAAAATGTTGAATTTATTAATTGCACTATCAACAGCATCACCTTTGCGAGCGCACGAATGAATGCGGTCGATATCTCAAAGTCACAGATCGAGGGCATCAAGGGCGTAAGTAGCCTCAAAGGCGTCACTATCAGTTACGATCAGCTAATGCAACTAGCGCCGTCACTCGCCAGCGAAGCCGGTATCAAGGTCAAATAACCAAACCATCATTTCTGCGCACGACGCACAGCACAGGCAAGCACCAACACCTTGAAAACATAAGCTGTATAGAGCATAGTACTAGTACCAATGAACAGAAAAAAGAACGACCGATCCAAAGGCTTTACCATAGTCGAACTCGTCGTAGTGATTGCCGTTGTCGGTATCCTGACTGCGATCACCATCGTCGGCTATAACAATGCCCAGAAAACGGCGCTTAACGCCCATAAAGCCGCCCAGCTTAGTTCGTGGCGAGACCTATTTGAACTCTATTACGCCAAAAATGGCGAATATCCGCCGCGCCCCGTAACACAACCGGGTGGGGCCGCGCGTGAATTCTGCCTTGGACGAGATTTTAATTATGATGCTTGCTGGAACGTCTATGCCGTCATGGGCCCAAGCGGCGTCAAAGGCGCAGGACCCCAACCGAATGAACCGATTGCCTACGGCGATGAAACGCTCATGCAACAGCTCGAGACAGTTGGTGCCTTACCTGGGAAATCACGCTGTATCGTCGATTGGGATTGCCCTGCGATTGAAAATGGAGTTGGCCCAATGGTTGAATGGACGAGCGCCGACAAACCAAGCTACGTCTACGACTTCTTTTTTGGCGGCAAATGTCCAGGTGATATATTGCAGACATGGACCGATGGCAATGCGAGCGTCTGTCGATTCAAGCTACTCGATCCATCACTCACCCAATAAAATTATCGACTTGTCACGCGTCCACGTAACGCCAAGAATGCCATCGTGAACGATACGGTTAACACTGCAAAAATAGCCAGTAGCGCCAGCCCCAGCTTGTCCCACTGCCAACCTCCGTAGATAAGGCTCCGCAATCCATCCAGTAGGTACGTCACTGGGTTAAACTGCGCGACCGTCCGCAACCACCCCGTCAAAGCATCGAGGGGCAAAAAACTGGTCGTCAGGAATGCAAATGGAAAGAACAGCAAAAACGACGAGTTGACTGCAGCCGGATTGCCTGTCTTTAGGGCAATTGCATAGGGAAAGCCCGTGAACGCCAAACCCCATAACCCTGCCAGTGCCAAGAACATCAAAATACCAGCAAGCCCCGTGACAAACTCCACACCCAGCAGTGCCCCCAAGATGATGACCGGAATCGATAGCGCAATCACCAGCGCCAAGTCGGCAATCATCAACCCCAACAGTAGCGCGGTGCGCTTGACCGGAGAAATCAACAGTCTATCGAAATACCCCGATTTAATATCCGTCACTAACGCCGATGCCCGCGAAATACCCGTCACAGCAAACACAATCGCAACCGGAAGCTGGAATGCTATAAAATCATCTACCCCGGCGTACTTGGATATCTCGCTCAGTGACCCGACATTAACGATGAAAAAGAAGAGCGGTATGATTAGCGCCGGTATGATCGACTCTGGCTCTTTCGGGATTGCCCTCAGGGCCCGTGCTGCGACCGTCCACAAGTCACTAAAGAAACCGGCTGGCTTTGCCTTGATAGCCAAATCGTTCATGATACCGCCCCTTGTTTGGCATCAAGTCGATTCCCTGTATATTCCAAAAAAACATCGTCCAGCGACGTTTCGCGCAACGTCAACTGCTGAATAGGCACCTTTTGTTTTTCAAGTTCAATTGCAACCCGCGCAATCGCCGCCGACCCATGTGACGACGAGAGTACTATCTCGCCGTCATGCTGATCAACCTTACTAATGCCTTTTATTTTGCCGAGTAGTTTCAATACCGCAACCGGCTGCGACGGAGCGGTGACGACAATCTGATCTTTGCCAGATCGTCGCTTCAGCTCGGTCGGCGTCCCCTCGGCAACGATACTCCCCTTGTCGATAATACCAATCCGATCAGCGAGTTGATCGGCTTCTTCGAGGTACTGTGTTGTTAAGAATATTGTCATCCCTAGCTGTTTGTTCAGCCGACGGACTTCCTGCCAGACCTTTGCACGGCTGACTGGATCGAGTCCTGTCGTCGGCTCGTCCAAAAAAAGAATTTTTGGATTGTGTATTAATGCCGCCGCTACATCTAGTCGTCGCTTCATGCCGCCAGAATATGACTTTATCGGCTGATTCAACGCCTCGCCGATATCAATTAGACTGCGCAGCTCTTCGACGCGCTCGTCTACCTGTCGACCACGAATCCCGTACAGACGAGCCTGCATCTTCAAGAACTCAATCCCTTTTTGGCTCATATCGAGCGCCGCCTCCTGCAAGGCAACCCCGATGTCTAGGCGCACCGCATCTGCATCATCCACGGAATCATGGCCCAGTATTTTAACCGACCCCGACGTCGGTTCGATAAGCGTCACCAGCATCTTGATGGTCGTTGATTTACCCGCACCATTTGGTCCCAAGAATCCATAAATCTCACCCTGTTTGATATTCAGCGATACCTGCGAGACGGCCTCTTGCCCCCCGAAATCTTTCGTTAAGTTGTTTGCTTGAATTGCAGGCACATGCACCATATTTACGGCGCCTCCGTGCGAGGTAGTGCATGTAACGAGTAGACCCATAGCGATAACAAGCTTGCTATCGTTACAAGGACAACTGGGAATACCTGCCCGGAAATCGGCGGGAAGACAACAAGTAGCGCGGATACTGCCGCAACCGTGGATACAATGACCGTCTTGTATTTAGCGATCAAACTTAGAAAACCAGATGATTTCTTTGGCCCCGATACCCGGTTGATAAAGCTTCTCGTTGTGCGTGCCAACGCACTCGGCCCGCATAGGAAAGCGACAATTAGTACGATAACGGCCAACACAATAACGAGTCGACTCAGCCCAATCAACCCTTCGACAAATAGTGTATATACGGCAGTTGCGGTCGATGTCGAGACGGCATCAAGCGAGGCAAACTGTTGAATAAACGGATACTGGGCAATGGTGAGTCCTTGGACATTCATTATCATTATCGCGATAATTGTCACGCCCAGTGCGATGACCGTTTTCTGTCGACGTCGACTTAACGCAAGTGCGCCCGCGCCGCACAGGATCGCAATAAGACCGAATAGTGGTGCCGATTTATCAATCAAATTAAATGCCGCCAGAATTCTTGGCAAAGATTGGATCTGCGTCAGGGTGACTGTTCGATCAATGGCGGCTGTATTAATATTCGACACAAAGCCAAGGCCGGCATCAGCAAGTTTCGCCTGCGCATTTTGAACAATAGGCTTCAAGTTCAGCAGGAGCTGATCATCGTCGATATAGATAATATACTGATCGGTATTCTCGGGTGCCGCGCCCCCATTTTCGAGGCTCGCAACAATACCGCTATGCGCACTTGCCGTAGCATTCTTCCAAAATGTCTGAAATTGCTCGGAAGCCAAGATCTCTGATGTTTTATTAATCGTCTGTTGACGTAAACTCGCCACCAGCGCAGGCGTTACGTTGGCCAGCCGCGGCGGAACCGCATCGGTCACCACCCGTTCGATGTCGGTCGAGGTAAATATTTCATTGGTAATTTTTGTAGCAATGTCAGTTCTGACTGACTGGTTCTGTAGCAGCTCGGTGGACCGCGCGGTCCATGAATCGGTCTGAATAACGCTGCGCTTGAGCCAGATTGAGGCAATAGCCAGGTTCAACGAAAGAACACTCAGTAGTATCAGTAGAGCGACCAGAAGGTAGCTAAAGAACGATCGGTAGGGTGAAGACGGGTGATGGGTTTGGAGAGATTGTACAGCTTGCTCGAGCGTGGCCACACGCTCGGTTAAGTGCGCTTCGCTTGGTGTAAATTGTGGCGTTTCCGACAACCTCTTTGCCATAAAATCACTCCGTTTACTTTCTTAGTATACATGCCGTCGCGACGATCATCAAAAACACAGTAGATCAGAAATGTTAATTTTTTTACAGACCCATGGGGTCAGTGAGTGGTTAAATGAACCTGAAATAAAAGGAGTGAACATTATGGAAACCCCCGAAATACAATCATCCAATACGACAGCCTGGTGGCCAAGTATTACTGTCGCCGTCCTCACGATTCTATTTGGCCTCGCGGCGCTGTTTTGGCCTAGTATGACGGCGATTACACTGATCTATTTGGTCAGTATCTTTCTTGTCATACATGGCCTGGTCCGATTAGTCGGAGGGTTCTTTGCGATAGGTAAAAATCGCTATTGGTGGCTAGTTTCACTACTTGGTCTGATAGGTATCGGCGTCGGTGCGTTTATACTATCGAATGTTAATCTTGCCCTCGCAACATTCATCTTGGTCGTCGGGCTCGCACTAATCGCACAAGGCGTCTTGGAAATTGCAGCCGCTTCAACCGATAGCGAAAATTCTGCCAACGAATCAAACAGGACGCTCCGTTGGGTGGTTGGGCTTGCAACCATTCTTGCCGGTATTCTTATACTGATGCAGCCGGTCGTACTTGGGACGGCATTTATTTGGATACTCGGACTCTACGCATTAATCGCGGGCATTCTAGAGCTTATCATCGCACTAGAAGCTCGTTCGACGATGCATAGCCTCAGTGTATAAAGCAATAAATAAAGGAGATTTCATCATGGCACAACATTCACCTGTAGTTCATCATTCAGGACAAGAAAGAGAAGTAACCGGTTGGGTCGGTTGGGTTTATTTTGCAGCCTTCTTGCTCATATTGAACGGAGCATTTCAAACGATAATGGGGATTATCGCACTGTTCAACAGTCAGGTATACGCCGTCGTTAATGATACGGTCGTGCTGTTCAATATCGGAGCGTGGGGATTCATTCACCTGCTACTCGGTATCATCCTCATCGCTGCTGGATCCGCCCTATTTAGCGGTCGACTCTGGGCTCGAGTGGTAGCGATTATCGTTGCAACCGTCAGCATACTTAGCCAGCTAATGTTCATTAGCGCCTACCCCTTCTGGTCTATCATCGCGATCATTATCGATTTCGCGATCATCTACGCATTGACCGTGCACGGTTCTGAGGCCGTCATCGAAGACGAAACGGTCTAACTATTTATCGGGGATATGCCGCGAGAATACCAGACTCAGTAGCGCAATAATAAACAATCCGAATAGCGCCGTCCGAAGGCCTTGAATCTGCGAATTAGCATATGCCTCGACTGTTTCATCAACCTCCTCAGTCGAAAGACCTTTCGACTCCGCATACGAGGCAACTTGGCTGACCGGAACGATCGACACACCTTGAGTACTATTTGCCTGAACATACGTTTTAACGTCAACTGGTAGATTACTACTCTGCACGTCCGTCACAAAAGAGGTCGTCAACACACCGACAAGGATAGACCCGATAACAGCCGTACCCATCGATGAACCAAGGTTTTGAAATACCCCCTGCATACCGCCTACTTCGCTCGAATCACGATCGGTCACTGCTGACATATTCACGTTGCCGATTTGTGAAGCAAGCAACCCTACGCCGGCGCCAAGAATAAACATACCGACGGCGAAGTAGAGGCTTTGTAGCTCAATACTAATCGATCCCAGCAGCACCAAAACACCCACGATCAACAGGTACTGACCAATTCGAATAATACGTTTCGGCGATCTTCGACTAGCAAGTCTGGTCCCCAAAACTGACGCCAACACGATCGCCACCGACAGCGGGAAGATTTTCAGGCCGGTTTGTAGCGCATCCAGCCCGAGCGTCATTTGTAGGTAGATGGGAATAACGAAGAAGACAGCACCGATAACGAGGTACTGCCCCAACAAGACCGATAGCCCGCTACGAAGTGGTGGTATTTTTAATAACGATACTTTCAGTAGCGGATTTTTGTGCTGCGCCTCGAGCCTTTGTTGACGTATGTAAAAGCGGCGCAAAATGACTATGCCTAGCAGGATGAGGTAGGCGACGAGTGATATTCCGAACGGAGCAACATCATAGCCAGCAATCTGCGGGATGGCGCGTGGTTCTATCCAACCCCACTGCGAACTCTGCAACATACCGAACACAATCAACACCAACCCACCCGCCGACAGGGCAACACTCGGAATATCGATTTTTGGTATGTTTTTTGCGCGTGGCGCATCGGCAATGTAGCGCGTACAAAACAGCACACCGGCCATAATCACTACTTCTGCAATAAATACGTAACGCCAATCAAGGTAGGTTGTCACGAACCCTCCAATCAATGGCCCGGCCGCGGCGGCCGCACCCGATACAGCACCAATAATAGCAAAAGCCTTGACCCTATCTTTGCCCGTATAGGTCGTTGCAACCAGCGCCGCAATTGCTGGAATAATTAAGATTGCACCCAATCCCTCGATGATCGACCAACCAATAAACAGCATCCCAAAGCTAACACTTAAACCAGTAATCAGCGATCCTGCGGCATAAACATATGACCCTATAATCAACGCTCGCTTGCGCCCCCAAACGTCACCCAACTTACCACCAAGCAGCATCAACGCGGCCATCGTTAACGTATAGAACGTAATGGCACCCTGCATCGCCCCGACAGTTGTGTCCAGATCCTTTACGACCGTTGATATAGAGACGTTCATGACCGTACTATCAAGCACCATCACAAATTGGGCAAACGATAATATAATTACCGTCAGCCACTTTTTCATCGCCTCACCACGTTCCCATTCTTTGATAGTGCATATATTGGCTCGTCTTGGTTGTTGTTGGCGTCATTGACGCGATACTGTTAGTAAAAGCCTGTGCCATTGCAGCCTGCCCATCGACTGTTGGGTGTAGTGGAGCCGTGGCTGTAATTGCTTGGACCCAAGGGTCGGCCGAACACAGCTCGTGACCGGTGAAATCAACAGGGACATAGGTTGCATACGATGCATACGGTGTCACGCTGCGGATTGCTTGGTTAAGGTTGGCCGTTTGCGTCTTGATCCACGACAGTTCGGTCGGCGTGATACGGTTTGCGCCCAGGCATTCAGTTGATGCGAGTGGAGTGTAATAGCCGCTAATCAAAACTTTTGGAGGAGTATCGGTGCCGCTGAGGCTTTTCAGCTTGTATAACATGGCCGCAAGCTCAACTCGCAGATCTGCGCGCAAGACTTTTGCCGCCGCGTCATCAAACCTCGTGCCACATGTCGTGATGTAGCATTTGGTCATAAATTCTATCCATCGTGCATCATTAGCACCAATGGTGACAGTAATGACATCAGGCTTGCCGGTGCTAAACGCCTGGTCTAGCTGGGCAGTCAGCACGCTCCCCTTTCGCGTCTGCGGCCCATAGATACCCTCGTCTACCTTTGCGCCGCTACAGGCAAGCAATGTCACATCCGTACCAAGACTACTCGCAACTTGCTGCGAGTACGCCGCCGAAGAGCGACCGCACAAACTATCTTCAGCCGAGGCGCCAGCCAGTAATGGCAATCCAGCACCGGCTGCGACAGAATCGCCCAAGGCGACATACTGAGGACTAGCGGGAAGTGTTGCAGTTGCGTTGGCAGTGCTGGTAATCCCAAATCCCAGAACAATAACTGCTAATATAATGTATAAAACGTATTTCATAATATATATCTCCACTTACTATTATGACACAAAATAGTACGCATACTAAATAAGGTACGCGCGCTATCTGCGCACAGTCGTCAGAGACTAAAGCGGTAAACCGCTCGATGTGGCGCTATTTGACGGGCCATTCCATACCCAGCCGGGCGTATCCCCGTCGGCATACCCATGAAGATCGGCCGACTGCTCGAATAGCATCCCCGTGGCGTCAAGTGTCGCACCAATTGTCCCATTATTCACTGCATTAACTTCAACTTGTACCGACGCAGCGGTGGCCGGCGCAACCGCTGAAGTAGACCGTCGTTGCCACACTCCCGCCGCATGAGGAAGGGACGTCGAAGCGGTTTCATATAGACTGCTGCCCGCACCATCTCGCCAAATAATAATCATCGTCGTGTTAGTTGCGACACTGGGTCGAATCCAGCTACTGAGTGTGTATGCCTGCCCAGGTGTTACAGCTACACCAGAAACGTAAACGCGCCACCAAGCGCTCGCAGCGCCACCAAGCGTTAGTCGATAAACGGTTGAGATCGATGGGTCAAAAGTAACCTGCCCCGTTAGACGTCCCGAACTGGGCGTACCACCAGTCGATGCCCTCGAACCCCAACCAGCCGTACCAACTGCCAACTTAGGGTTTAGGATAAGGTTTGTTATCGCCGCGACACCACCCGCGCTATGTCCAGCGTAACCCCCTGTTGCCGGTTGTGTCACCGTATTTGAGACATAATACGAAAAGGCTCCGTTTGTCGCCGTCACACCGTAGGTTCGCGGTGAGACGTCATTGTTATAGCTATACTCAAGGCCTTGGGTATTAGTCACTCCAGCTGCAGCCAGGCTTGGTGGATATTGGTCTGCGTTTTCTGCGGCGTAGGTTAAGATCTTTTTGTTAGCCTGGGAGACGGCAGATTGAGCGGCGCCAGCTTTGGCCTTGTTCTGCACACCATTGAACGCCACGATTGTAATCGCAGCTAGGATTCCAATAACGACAATCACAATTAAAAGCTCGACGATAGTAAAACCCTGTCGGGGGTGACCTAGAGACCTATCGTGTGTAAGAGCTGCCCACATTTGTGTTGATAACTATGAAGCATGGGCGGAATCGAGTCAAGAGATCCGGGCACCTCCTTAGATCTAGGAGGTGAGCGTACTGGTCGCGAACATTCGCATATGAATCATGCGCACTAACGGACCAATCACAACAAGCTGTGCGACCAATGCAACGGGCAAGTTTCGCCCAACTGCAAGCGCATAATCCGCCCAAAAGTGAGGACCTGTTCCTTGATTTACTAGCGTCGCATACAAAGACATCAATATACACATAGCAACGACCATCATGCCCGCCATGACGATAATGTGTTTGAACTGTGGGTCGTCCGGCGACACCACCAGCTTGTGTAGTCTTTTAACGTTATGATTAACGACCAGCATCTCTACAGCAAAGGCGACGATAAATATCGGCAGTATATGCGTCAGTATGCCCAGCACCGCATCGATAGTAAATCCAACGGCTATAATTACATTGTACGAACACATCACAAGCACCATACCGAATGTCATCATTGCCGCGAATACCAAGCGCTCTTTAGTATTATTTCCCATTGTTACGTCCCGTTCTCTTTAATTAGTTCCGGTCAGGACTGTAACAGAGAATCGATTTCTTCATAATAGAAGTTGTTAGTTATTACAACGATATTTGACAAATGATGTAGTGTTAATGTGGTGTCGCTACACGTCATACTGTGGCTTGACGAACGTATCCTTGAGTCGCATCAATTGTGCCCCGGTGCCGTACACGACGCTCAGGAAGACGACCAGTATATTCAGTATCGGGATCACCGATAGTAGGACGAGGATGCCCGTCCCCACGACCATGCTCAGCACAACATTGGTCTGCCTTCTCCAAACGATACGACCAACGTAGTAGGCTGCGAATACGCCACTGAGCGCCAAGATAAGTAACCACGCCAGCACGACGACGAAAGCGAACGGAATACCCAGTACTGTGATAATCAGGAAGAATACCGCGAAAGGAATGACAATCCCAGCCACGAACCCAACAGCCATATTGATCAGTACATACAGCGGCGAAGTAACACTTTTATTCGTTACATCACGTAGCGTTTGCGGGAACAGCAGCGCAAAGATCAGCGCGCTCACGAGTAACATCAGCACCCATACCAACGCGCCGATGGCATTGTAGGCATAGACGTTTTCAGGCTTTTGCTGAGTGGCCTGGGTGTAATTCACCTCCCCTACAACCGCCGCGCCAGATGCTTGAGATAATTCCTGTGGACTGGTGTAGTTAAGTGTCCCTTGGATAACAGCAACCGATCCTAGTCGTAAATTGGCCGTATTTGCCGTCACATTTCGCCCAATTGTCGTGTCAATCGTCGTGACTGCCGATGCGACTACTAGGTCACGCACTATTTGCCCATTCACCGCAACATCCTGGCCTGTCAGCGTCGCGTCCTGGCCAATCCGTCCCTGACTTTCAATCCGTATCGTTTGACCCATCAGGGTCGCACTTTTGCCGACTGTACCACTCATATTGATAGTTTGCGCGGCTATGCGAATATTACCGGTCACTTGACCGGTGACACTAATCGTCTGTGCCGCACACAGAATATCGCCATCAATCGTACCGCTAATTGTGACGTTTTGTCCCGCACAGTACAGGTCACCGTTGACGTTACCAGCAACATCGATTGTCGAGCCTGACATATAGGCAGACCCGTCGACCGTATCGCTACTCGTGATAGTTGGCGAATCGCCCGTTTTGAACACCTGCGCGTTCGTCACACCGACGAAAACAAATAAGGACAGCAGCAAAGACACCACTGCGGCGCCCAGTAATTTCAGCTTCATGTCCACCTCCTTAGTTACATGTCCTCAGTATAAGATAATCCTACAATAATACTGTGAGAATTCTTACATTTTTCCCATAACGTGCCGAGACTATATCGTGATGACGACGTTGCCGACCTTTTGACCCGACTCAACGTATTTTGCAGCTTCGACGATATCATCCATCGCAAATACGCGGTCTATTAGTGGTGTGTACGCGCCTAATTCAATCAGCCTTTTTATGTAGTCTGTATTCGCTTTATTGATCTTGGGTATAGGGAATAGGACTTTGCGACTTCCCGTCATACCAAACCAAATGGCCAGTAGCGGGTTTTGGCCGCCTACTCCAAGTTCCGAAGAACAGTAACTACCATCAGGCGTCAGCAGTTTCTTGCAGACTCCATACGAGCTCTTGCCCACCGCATCCAAAACAAGACGGTACGTGTCGCGTGTATCGGTAAAGTCTTGAGTCTGGTAATCGATCACCTGGTCTGCCCCTAGGGATTGCACCCGTTTGATGCTTTTCGTGCCGCAGACAGCGGTCACTTCTGCACCCAGGTGCTTTAGTATCTGAACAGCAGCCGAACCAATAGCACCGGAGGCACCATAGACAAGTACCTTCTGGCCCTTGGAAACCCCGGCGGCGTTAATGACATTTAGGGCATAGGTTGCCCCTTCGGCCGCTGGAGCGAGTGCCTCGTAGGTATATCCCGTAGGCATCACCGCAAGCGGCCCATCGGCAGGCTTCACGACGTATTCGGCGTGCGCACCGCCGCCAACGTCATCAAAGCCGAAGACGTCATCACCGACTTTATACGTCGTCACGTCAGCGCCCACTGCAACAATTTTGCCAGCAAATTCACTGCCGGAAATAACGCGTTTCGGTTTAACTAGCCCAGTCACGAATCTCGACACAAAGTAGTTCGCGCTGCGAAACCCACAATCTGTCCGGTTCAGCGTAGAGGCATGAACCTTAATTAAGACTTCGTCGCTTTTCGGTGTTGGTTGTTCAATGTCTACTATATGCAAGACTTCTGGGGGCCCGTATTTCGTATAGATGACAGCTTTCATCGGCTCATCAGTCTACCGACCTCATCGATTGTTTCGGCATGGTTTGTGACCAACAGCGCCTTCAGTCCGACACTGGTTGCGGCAAGCACGTTGCTTTCTCGATCATCCAGAAAAACGATATCTTCAGGAAGGATGTGTCCCAACTTTTCCAGTGCGACCCGATATATTTCAGGACCAGGCTTGTTGCTACCAACGTCACAGCTCAGCACCAGGAAGTCGAACTCGTCGTAGCCACCGTGATGCTTGATAATTTCTGCACTCTGGGCCGTCACATTAGATAGTAGACCGACAGGGTAGCCCTTTGATTTCAGCCTTTGGACCAGCTCGATCATTTCAGGTAGCGGCGTCAGTTCATCCCACCCAAACCATATATCGCGCTGGGCGAGTGCTATTGGCTGCCCATAACTTCGTTCAACCTCCATCCACATTTGATCACTCGATATCGTCCCAGCTAAAAGTGGTAGCCAGATGGGCTGTAGCCACTGCGCAGCCAGCAGTTCCGATACTCCGAGATTGTTGGATAATCTTTGCGCGACCAGCTGATCGTTTACCCCTGCGGTTGTGACCCCGTCGTAGTCGAATAAGAAAGCTTTAGCCATGGATCGCGGGGTTGTTTGTTTGTTCATATAGTCTTATTCTACGCCACTATCCTTCGACTGCTACCTCGAACCCTCCATATGCCATCTTTGTCATATCAAACGGCATTGAAACATCAGTTTGCCCTTCGTATTTTTCATTCATATCGTCCATGACTTTTTTGTTGACTTCATCGCGGTGTTCTTTGGAGTTAAATACTATAAACGAGAACCATACGTTTTCGTCGCTATTTGCATTCGCCATTTCGGCAAAACTCCGTGATTTTTCGTCGCCCATTTCTTGAGGTTTCAGGTCATCGCCTCGAGACTCGAAATATTCTAGCGCACCGTGCTTGATCCACGCGTCGCGCCCTTCTTCTGCCATTTTCTGGTATTCGGCTTCTTTGCCTATGGGTACTACTAGTACAAATCCATCGATATATTTTGCCATGCTTCACACTCCTTTCGCTTGGGTTGTCCTTACTAATTTTAGCGCTCGCTACTGAGTGTTGCCTTATTGAGTGGCGCTTTTTTTCATTTGGTCCAAGCTCGCCTTTACTAATTTCGTAATCAGCGCGGCAGACAAATCGTTTTTTTCAGGAAAACCTATGATGCCTGCGGTGATTTTGCAGCCCTCAAGCTCTTTCGTGTGATTTTTCGCCACAGGCGGTCGGACATGCAGTCTGACAAAAGGAGTTTTGTAACTAAACCAAGCGAACATACCGTTATAGTCATAGCCTGCGTAGCTATAGCCGGGAATACCAAAGTAACTTACTGTTTCAACCGCATCAGGTGCAACACGACGAATAGCAGATCGTATTGTATTTAGCTTGTCCTGTATTTCTGTGGGATATTCTAGGATATATTCTGCTACCCCTCCAGGAACAATAGTCTTTTTATTGGAATAACTCATACATTAATCATAGCAAAAACAAAGAGGCGCTGCTGAGAGCACCTCTTTTAGTCGGTATCGGGTTGTGTTGAAAGTAGGTCGTTAAACGCCACCTTAACAGGAAGCCTAGTAGGCTTTCTTTGCACCCGCTTCTAGTTCTTTGTCGGCATTGTCTTTAGACATCATTGCACAGACAGTTGTTCCACACTTTTCGTGCTTTCCCTTGGCCATGAAACCACCTTTTGCAGTTTGGTGAATTTCTGGAGCTGTTAGCTCAACGCCTTTTTCCTTACACTTAACGCAATATCCTGTAGCCATGTCTGTCTCCTCTGAGTAATTTATAATTGCCGGACTCGTTTTATTATAACGCCTGACTAGTATATACACTATTTGGAGAAAAGTGGAATGGTAGGTGTCGCATATCAGACGTATTTCTAACCACGCATACCGGAGACATCCATTCCTACGAACTCAAAAGTTTAGTGAGGCAAGTTAACCTTCCTGATACCCCGCTAACTATATGGACGAGAATAGACGATTAACAGAAAGTAAAACATACAGTAATTTCCCTAATAATTGGTTTACTTTTACATGTTTTGCTTAAAAAGCAATAAAATACCAGTCCAATACAACCTTATTCTTTTGTTTCGTCAGGTAACCCAATTCGAGAAAGAAATTGAGTAAATCTTTGCGATAAATTTTCTCTATAAAGCTCATTAATAGTCGTAACATAAGATAATTCTCTAGAAGTAAGTAAAATATCATAACTAACAGTATAAAAATGCTTAAAATCTACTACTAAATCCGTAAGTCCACTTGAATGGTCGCCCTCGATAAAATGATACCTTTTAACTCTCTCGTTTTCTTTGACTCGATCTCTTTTGTCGTCGGTAAAATCCCCTAACTTCTTACCCTCGATATGCTCACCTTGAAAAAACTGTTCAATCGGGTAAGCAGGACAGACCAGTACCGAGGGTAGGAGCGCCCTGTTTTGCGTTTTTCCTGCATCTGCCACTCTTTGATGTGAAGCCAGGTCGCAATCTTGCGTCATAACAACCGCATACCTCAAATTAATGTCCTCAATGTCAAGAACTGATTCAGTTTTAACGCCCATTACGAATTTAAGGTCCTGGTATATATCACCTTGAACCAATCTGCCCGCTAGCTTCCAGTTTTTATACTTAGTAAGTATTGAGCTTTCGTAAATCATACCGAATCCTAGTTACGGAAGTCTTTTTTGATGCGTACTCGACCTTAATGAGTTTTGTCGATTCTAATTTTGATTTTTCAAGGTAAGTCCTACTTTTATGTACTTGGTTAGGACTAACATACTTAACTCTCTTTAGACTTACATTATCTATATAGCTCATTCGTGAGCACCCATAATATCCCTGAGTGAATCTTGAATTGAAGCTTCAAAATATTCTTCGACTATACCATTGTAAGACTTTATTTCTGTCCTTAGCGACACGTCAGAAACGTCCCTAGGAATAGAGGAGTTGCAATCAAAATCTAATATATATGAATTTGCATTTATAGCATTTGGAAAATCGTCATTCCATATCCCATGAGAAAAAGTTAGGCTCGCACTGGATAAGTTGTAATAATGTTGGGTAAAATTACGAGCTAGTGGCGATTTACGCTCCCTGGCAAACCTCAAGCTACCCAATAGGTCTGCGTTAATATACTGGTCCCAGACTAAAGGCGACTCTAATTCTGGAATTGTAATCTGATTGATATACCTTAAGCCAATTCTAGTTATAATTTTTACGTCGAAGTCTTCAAGAAATGTTTGAATATATTTATCCACATCTGAAATGAGACCGTCTGAATCTATGTAAGATTTATTATTATATTCAATGCTAATCCATTTCTGAGAAAATGAAATTTTTTTATCAGGACTGGTTGTTGATTTTAATTCCCAAATCGAAAGTTCGCTTTTTGACTGTGACATGACGCCGTCAACAACGTCGATGTTAAACGTACCTTCAAACCCATTCTGAGCTGTATTTATGTCAAACACGTCACTGACTTTTTGTTGATAATCACTTAGCTGAGCCAAACTAACATCATCAAAATCTAATCTTAATATTACTTTCTCTAGGAAATTACTATTATATTTACTCATCGTAACTTCATTATAGACTATTGAAATACTATTTCGAGACTATATTTCATTTACAAACTGGCGGGTGCGGGGACAGAGACTCTAACCCCAGCGCGCTGAAGCGCTCGGGCTTCCTGGGCTATTTTCTTCTGATTCGGCCCAGGGTTAGGATGCGCAGAACACAGGCCAAATAAAATACCCCGATCTTTCGATCGAGGCAATTTATTTGGTGCAGGATGGGCGAAAAAGTTTACACCAATACCTCGAAGATAACTACGATTTACTGAGTTTAGGGATTGAAAGATAGAGGGATATTTTAGCCGTACCGTATGCCCAGTATAAGAGTAGAGAGATACCGAGCTAGACTTACATTGATATTACTCGAAGTAAGATTTTGTTACCGCGTAGAACTGGTAAGGAGAGCTTGTGGCATCGATATCACTTATAATCCGCTTTTCAGTCTCGTTATCCGGTTCGGGAATTAATTCAGCCTTGTCGAGAAGGTCTTTTTGGAATACAGGCTTCTTAACAAGAAAAAGCTTGTTCTCTGGGTCATTACCATCTAGTCCATACATCTCACCAGAGTAAGCTCTTAAGGTCGAATAAAAAATCTTTTTACGATGGGCTATTTTGTTCTTCAAGTGTGAACGGCTTTGTACTATGAAGAAGACTGCCGTTCCAAAGAAACCCAATAGCGATATGGTAGCCATCACTAATAGACTGATTACTAACTGATTATGCTCGAATATTTTACCTATTTCTCCTGAAATCGAAGATGCAAATCCAGCGATAATAAAACCAATACCAACAATATAGTAGGGCTGGCTTCTTAATTCGGCTTTTGTCGTAAAGGGGTTCCCATTAAAATAAGTTTCGTTTTCGTCCAATATCTGCTGCCTGCTTTTAATCAAGCCAGCACTAAAAATAATTGAACCAATAAAACCTAACGTCGCCGCCGCAATACTAAACCACATATTTATATGTTATCACTAATCTGTTTTTAAAAGAGCAACGTACGCGCATCATTAAAGACTATGCTGTTTCCATATAGCTAAAGCCTCCTTAAACTCCTTTAGCTCATCATTACCGAAGTCACCCGAGATACCAATAAGATATTCGACTTTAGCACGAGCTTTTTCTGACCCAGCATATAGTTTAGGAGACTTACAGAAGTATTCAAGTTTATTCCTTTGACTACTATTTAAATTGCTCGAATTGTTCGTGTTTATAGCTGGACTGGCTTGCCGTTCAATAGTTTGAGTAGGCTGTTCTGTGTAGTCCGCTCGAAAAGCGACAGTAGGTTGTTGCACCTCTTCTTTTACCGCTACTACAGGCGGCGTAGATGTACTATACGTGCATCCGTAAGCCCAGTTTGTGCATCCATAGAATAAGTAACCCACTCCACTACGCTTTACGAGTTCGCCATTGCCACACAGCGGACATCGCAATGAGTTATCTTCGGTCTCGTCCTGTATTTCTCTGATGAACTTTGATTTCCTGTACCTATTAGTAATGAAAACAACCTGCTTTTTTGTTCTAGTCATCGCTACATAAAATAGGCGACGCTCTTCTCCGTTTTCAAACCGGTCGGCTGAACTCAGCAACAAGTTAAGGATTGGGTCGTCTGCTTTGCCTGACGGAAAACCATATTTACCGCTATTGCAGTTGATAAGTATCGCATAATCAGCTTCAAGTCCTTTTGCTTTATGTGCGGTTATGAAATGCATTTCCAAAGTTTTGCCTTGATGTATTCCGTTGGGGATTACGTACTTTATCAAGCCGTTAGAGAAGCTGACCGTGAAAGCCCTGTTGCGATTTTTAATTCTTTGAATATCAAAGTTATACCTGCCTATGATGTATACGCTATCCCCTGGTTGAAGACCTTGCCTTAGAAGACCATCGATAGCACCAATCACAGCATCAGTGTCATCATCATCCGACGTATCTGCCTCGATTATTGTGTAGCCCGTTTGTGCCTTACCCTGAGGGGCTCGCAAGGACTTTCCTAGTTGATGTGGGTTCTTAAGGATAAATTCGGAACTAAGAGATATCAACGGGTCATTAAATCGATAGGTTGTTTCAATTTTAGAAGTATACGTATATCCAAAATGCTTCTCAAAATCGCTAAATAAAGTGATGTCGCTACCTGCAAACCTGTATATTGATTGCCAGTCATCACCAACGCAATAGAATTTTACATCTGGGTTCTGAACCCTAATAGCATTTAATATCCTATACCTTCCTATGGAAAGGTCTTGGAATTCATCTACAATTACGTAACTTAAAGGAATATGGTAATCGCCCTCTTCAATGTACTCAGTAGCTTTAGTAATCATATCGTTGAAATCAATCTCACCCGTATCACGCAAGTTAGCCTCATACATATTGTAGAAGGGTTCAAATAAGTCTATGAAAAGACTAGCCCTAGTTTTCATAAACTTATCTTCTCCACTATCGGCATTGAAACCTCGTGCATCCTCGATTGTGTAGCCGTTTGACTTCAGCAATGCTAAGAACGTCTTGCAAAGCTCAATAAAGCCATCAACTTGGTCTTTGCCAGCATCTTTTATGACTTCCCATATTTCTTCGGGGCTCATAGGGTCTAGCTTAACCCCTGCATTTTTAAGGCTTTCAGCTAGCTTGCTGAGTAAATTACCTTCATAGAATTCATAGGAATAACTCTCAATTAATACCGTGTCGTTTTGGGCGTGTACACGCTTTTTCCATTCTAGTAACTGTCGATAACGCCTCGTTGCCTCGTAATGGGTCTCTTTCAATCCAGCGAAGAACGCAGGCACATTGCCATCTCTGTCCATCCCTAGATGCTCTAAGTAAACAGACCCGTTTGGACTAGCGATAGTAAAGTCGGGTTTATAGTTCTTCTTTCTGCCAAACTGGGCATATGGAAACTCGTATTGTCTCTCGTAATCATATTCAACACGGTTAAATATCAGGAAATTTGCAATAATACACTCTTCGATGCTTTTCACAGTTTCATTCTTGAAGGTTTCTTTTCCTTTAAAGAGTTGCTTGAGCTTCATTCTCTTATACGTCGAGAAGTTTTGGTCTTTCATGTACTGTATGTAGTCACCCAAGGATGAAAACTCAAACTGTGACTTAGGGACTTTTACGTAATTTATCAAGAAGTCATTTAGTATTATTAGATAATCAGCATCTTTTGAAAGTTCCTTCATAAATGTACGAAAGAGTTCACTGCTCTTGCTTTCATCGAAAATAGCGGGCTTTCTGCGCTCTACAGACTGGACGACCGTCAGACCAAACTTATGGAATGTCTGAGGGCTTATACCTTTTATATTTATACGTCCTTCCATCTCTTCAGCAGACTTACGTGTGAAGGAGATAGGAAGTATCATATCAGCAGATACGTCCAAGAACTCTATTAAGTATTTAATTTTGGCAACTATTGTCATCGTCTTACCCGAACCAGCACCAGCTATGACTAGATTATTATCTTCGTCTGCAATGACGGCTCGTCGCTGTTGAGCGTCCAAAGGGAAGGCGGCTGCACTATCAAAGAAACTTGCCTTGCTCTGCATTTCGGCATCGATAAACGCCTCGTTGTGTTGCAACCTTAATGCCTCAAAATCGGCTACAAGCTTCTTCAACTTAAGAAACGGGAAGAGTGTCATTGGATTGGTATAGACTTTTATCTTATCGATTAGGTTTTGCGGTAGGTTTTTTTCTATATCCGAAACGGTATCAGAAGAATACTTATGGGATATATAAACACTCTTATCCAGTATCGCCATCAAGTCATTCCGACAAATCTTAATTTCTTCTAAAATCATACCTTTCTATCTTACTAGAGTGTTGCGGTTTCTACACCCATGCTTATTAGTCATACCCGACGAATGATTTTACCCGAAAGTAGCAGTGCGGGTACAGGGACTCTAACCCCGGCGCGCTGGAGCGCTTGGGCTTCCTGGGCTCTTATCTATGATTCGGCCCAGGGTTAGACATACGCTAGAACAGCAGACCAAATAAAAATCCCAACACGTTGGTTGGGATATTTTATTTGGTGCCGGATAGCGGACCTATTTCTAACTTCAAGCAACAACAACCTGGAGGAATATAAGCTTAGGGAATTAGTAAAATTATTCAATTTGTCAGATGAATTGTTAATGTATTAACTACGTTCAGCACACTCACCTAACCGATAGATGCTAGACTAGCTTATATCCGAATTGGTCTTATACCCGATATATTTAGTTGCTTTATAATGATATTTTTATTAACTTCCCTCGGAAATTCATCTGCCGTCTTCTCTATTAAGGACTTCAATTCGAGAGCAACATCCTTCCCACTAAGTTCTGTTACGACTTTGTTATCTCTGAAATATTCTAATGCGCATTTTCTTATACCGCCAAAATGATAATTATTAGAGTCTTCGAACGCACAAAATGCTTCACGGCCGAAACGTTCTGTCGACTGCATATCACAAATCTTGAGTTCTTTTTCAGCATTCGCACCCGCCATTATCACTCCAATGTTTCTGTCGGTACCCTCGATCTTGTCAAGATATTGATCTCTCAGAAATTCCGGTAAGGCACTCGCACAAAAGTCGTAATCAAACGAACCTTTAAAATTACCGTGAGACTTGTACACTTTCTTGAAAACGTCGAAGAAGGTTTCGTAGTCGTCAGTTCCGTGCCCGTAAACTAAAGCAACACAATTCTCACTAAGTTCAAAAATTTTTGTTGTATCTTCTATTATCTGTTCTTTATTGTTCTTTTCATCAAGCCCCTCGGGCACAGCCTTACTGTCTGCTGCAACTATTATTCCATCTTTAGACATACAGGCAATAACTAAGGTCATAAGGAAGATTATACACCTTGATCAATCTAGCGGTATACGTATCAACGATTAAAGTACAGCAGAGAGAATTATCGGTGCCTCATCTCTCAAATATATATTAACTATTCTAAGTAGATTTTTATCGTTTGTCTTGAATCACGAATATATGTAAATTTTCCAAGAAAACTAATTAGTTCTATAATCGTCCTATGGAAAGAATATAATTGTGTCAGATAAACCTAGGCGTCCAACTGTAAAACCTTCTTTGAACGAAGATGAAAAGCGACATAGTTTATTTACTGGTCTTTCTATCCGTTCACTTATTCAATTGTCTAAATACCTAGACAAAAGTAGCACGATACACACCCAGCGGCTTTACCCTCCCAATGCAACCAATGCGAAGCATTATGTTATTTCCGCAATGCTTGATGAAGTTCAAAAAAGCACACTTAGCCTTGTCCAAACTGCAGACTTTATTGATGAAAGCAATAAAGCAGAAACAACCAGCTCACAAGATAATCAAAATCAACTCTCAGAGATGAAAGAGGTATTGCCTGGTTTCGAGGGTAATATCTATCAGTCTAAGATAGATGAGCTAGTGTTGTGGGAACGGAAACTAACGGAGCAGCTTGTAGATTTAGTTGGTTTTAGAAGAATCAAATTGGATATATATTATCGTCATTACATTAGCTTAAGAGAACTCGACAAATTGAAGAAGCTAAAAAGTGATTTCTACGAGTATTACGGTGCAGACAATAAGAACATTCAGTACCAGATAGACCAACTTAAAGCCGACATAGACATCTTGGTAAGCAAACTTGAGAAAGAAAAATGCTTCTACTTAGAAAATCCATCAGCAACAAATAGAGACAGGTTTAAATTAGCAACTTTCAAGAAGCGTCTTGATATAAATCTTCCTAGAATGACTGCTAATGAAAAAATTATGGTTGGACAGAGTTATGCACATTACAGTGAACAGAGCTCGAGCTTACATCCAGGTACAGCAAAATTCAGAGAAGATGAGCAAAATATGAATGAAGTGGATGACCATTTTATGCGTGTCGCTTTACTAGGTTCTTCTGTAATATTTGCAGCTAAAGACTGTTTGAACATACATAACATTACAGGTGACCTTGCTAATTTCCATAGAGCAATGAAGGAAAATGAACATCCCGAAAAACAGCTAAAAAAATCTACTAAACCCAACATTCAAAAGGGTGACTTCGTAATAGCCTACAGCGACCTTGCTCAAGTAACAAAGGTCATAAATAGTAAATTTGGCTACAGAAGTTTTAGAGTAAAATATCTAATGCAAGCCCCAATACCTGAATTGGGGAACGAAGAAGAAATGCCCGCTATCTACGTTAGTCTTTATCAGAAACGAAGTACAATCGCATTGCAGATTATTCAGCACCTTAGGAGTAGTGGCAGTGAGAATATAAACATACGTCAAGTAAACAAATCGATTACACATACGCTACTTGAGTTATGGAACGAAGCCGGAGGAAAAGAGCGAGCTAACGGTGATACGGAAGGTGCAGATGTCAAGCTCAGGGATTATTCGACTAGAATCAAAGAAGAGGCAGCAGGTCGTAGAACCCGTGCAACTGAATCATATTTAGATAAATGATTTATGCTTAAGTTTTTTATGGTTATCCCCTACTAGCTTTTTGACCTTATGTCGCCACTCAGGGGTATCAAGTATCTGGACTGGTGATTTTTCAATCAGTTGATTAAAGTCTGCTCGTGCTGCAGCTATAACTTCAGTTTTCAGTTCTTCGCTTAGCGAATCTGGGGTTATGAGAATTTGAAAGTAATCACCTATCCGATACACATCAAGAATTAAATATACAAAATCCAAATCAAAAACATATGCACCTCTATTCCTATATTCAGTATCGGCCCACGAAAGTGAATTGCCTATTTCTAACGTAATAACGAATCGTATATTACAGCCCGAAATTAAACCGCCACGTAAAAATGAACCTGTTAATCCAGCAGGTTCATACAATGCATCACCAGCCTTGTACATTGAGGCTTGTTGTTGTGATGCTATAGAGTCTCTATATATGAAATTATATTTTGAAGTTTGGTACATCTCTATACTAATTATAAATTAAATAACATATTGCAATATTCAACTAATAGACTAACTATCACCCAAACCTATTTGCCTAAGTATTTGAGATTTGTCTTTTGATGCATACCAATCTGACGGCTCACCTTTGACTTTAGTGGCATCAAAATTTTCAATCACCGAAAAATCAATTTTATTTATTATCTGATTCAGCGCATATATCGTTAGCGGCGTTAAACCTTCTACAACCACCCCAATATCAAGCATAATACTTTCATCGGTAATATACCGATTACTAAATTTACCTCTCCATAACCTCTCGATAATCGGTTTAAGTTCGCCGACTTCGTCCAAAGGTATTTGTAGCAATATCGGAGCAGTTTTGCCGTTCACACTGTGTTGAGAACCCAGAAGACCCTCGCCGTGGATGTAGTTTCTTAACGTTGCCGCAAATTCCAACACATCTCTACTTGTAGTCTGCTTACTCATTACATCAGCTAAATTAGGCTCGACATTATGAAGCAGTTTCCGCCAGCCATTTCTCCAAGATATCGACTTTACACGTTTATCTTTAGCATCTACAGGCTTATATATTTCATCAATTATTCGAGCGAGTACATCAAAGGTAGCAGTGACGTTTAGTAGATAATATTCAAAATAAAATACAGCGTTTTCGACACTATCATTAGACTGTTTAACAAGTAAGCTCTTTTGAATTTCATCTCTGCACTTCAATACATTGGATAATCGAGAATGCAGAGCAAGACTTAACTCCTTAGGTCTCTCGACGCTAATTTGATTAGCACTAGAAACTAGCTCCCATCCTTTGTTTATATATTCTCTTGATGCAGCCCAAAAAAATGTCCATTTCGAATGTCCATTTCGAAGAGTCACTCTACCGTCTGAATCGAGTACAGTGTCAAATATGTTCCGGCTTCTTCTCAACAAGCCAACCAAAGCAATGGCGTCATTCGAGGTCAGCGGATTAACTGAATTAATAATACCTTTGTCTTTATTGCCAAGCAGGATTGCATTATTTGTAACCAGTACGTGCGCACCTACAGATTGTGCAGTTTCGGATAATACTATCGCATCAAAAATATCCGCTTCTGTACCGTAGCTTCCCGCTAACGTTGCACTCGTTTGACGTATACGAGATAAACCAAGGACGGCATAATGTGTTCTTGTTTCCTTCTCGTCATCGGTTTTTGTAAAGTGCAGATCACCATCTCTCTCTACAGCCTCAGACAACTGATGTTTTTTGCCGAACTTGTTATAAGTACTTATGACTTCGATATTTATGACATCACTCATACCGACAATGAAATTGATATCCGACTCACTTAATGATTCTGAATCTAATAGAACTCTCATAACCACAGTTCCATCTTCAAATGGATTTACGATTCTATCAAAATGATTATTCGTTCTGAAATCTATGTAAGGTATCATTAGTTACTTTCAAAATTTATACGTTTATAAAAATGCTGCTACAAGGGTTATTACAAATCCAGTGGACTGAATTGAATTCCCCCACTTCCAAAGTATTGTCTCTCTTGCGTTGAGTCTAGTAGTGGCGTGCATTACAAAGTTGTTACCTATGACTGCCATTAGACTTCCTAGTATTAGTAAAGCAATAACAAATGGCTGTGCTGCAGGTACAAAACCGAAATATTTCATTGCGATAAAGATTATAATTAAAACTACAGTAGCTGTGAGTACAGTTTTCATAACTGTACTCACCATAATGCGTTTCATCTCATCGTTAACTGATTTTGGTATTGCCATTATTTAATACTCCATTCTCTTTCTTTCCAGTTATACGCATACTTTTTCGGAAAAGCGTAATTTAAAATAGTAAGTTTCGACAGTGCAGCGATACTGCTTAAGTACCTAATAACATATGAAAATGAATCGCTATGCTGTCCTATTCCATAATACGAATCTTTCGGAATATATATCAGTAAGTTGTGCGCTACATTAAACTCATCTCGAACATTTATTAAATCAATTAAATGTATTACAAAATCTGTTGATATAAAAGTAAACTTACTAGTAGCCAGTATTTTTGATGCTTTGATAATCTGAGCTTCAATTTGACCGTCGGTCGGTCGTCTGCCTAATTGTCTCCTTATTTTGGCCATAGGCTTTCTTTTCAATTTGCCATCTACATCTTTTATTGGAGCAAATTTATCCAAAAATATCATTTTTTGTTTTGGGTTCTCATTCATACCTTCTAAGCATTCCAATACTTTGTAATAATTTAAATAAGCTTCAGAGTTAAATCCTAAATCATCCAGTTCGTGCGCCCTACGCCAGTAATTTAACATCAACGTAACAGCCTTTGAATCAACCGAGCCAATGTCTTGAAACATTTCACGTCTTACTTCAAGTGTTTTGTCATCAAAGGTCGTAGATATACCTGACTGATGTATTGAAGGGAATAGCTCAAGGTTGTCATCAGCCTTAGTACTTCCATATTCGGCTTCATAGCCCCATTGCATAGAGACTCCGTATGCCAAATACATAGCGTTGCGAACGTGACCAACTACTCGGTTAGTTATTTTATGAACATTCCCATCAATTTCCATATCTTCTTCAGTCCACTTGCCGCTAGGGACCTCGTATTCGTTTTGGGATAGAAGAGTTATCTTCGATTCGTCAATCTTTACATTCCATTTTTTACCAGCAACTTTAACCGACAGACTTTCATCCAGGTTTGTTTTTTCTGTAGGAATAACGATTTTTATTCTCGAGTTCATACAGTTATTATGCTCTTTTAAGAAGTAATTCAAAATAATCAGTCCCGCCAAACGGAATCTTTTGCTTGATAACCTTCTTTCCTTCAATCGTTTCTGCAGAGTAAATGGTGAAAGCTCCAAATCTATCGTTGAGTTCATCGCACGCTTTTGTTAAGTCACCCGCCTTGGATACATCCTCAAACATACTGAGTTGACTGCGCTTTGATGGCTCAAGCCCGTAACAATAAATACCCAATGTTTGTACATCCGCACCACTCGGACGCTGATTAAACAGCTCCATTGCGCGACGATATATTTCTTGATTCGTAAAGAAGCTAGATTTATGCATTCGCTTCCCATACCAAGACTCACCGTTGCGAAACCTAGCCCATACGCATATACCCCGAGCCTCAACATTCCTGAATCGCACTTTCACACCGGTTGTTTCACAAAGAAAACTTAAATAAGACCTTAGTAATTCATCTTTGTTCGTTGGGTCACGAAGTACCCATTGTCTGCCAATCATACCTAACTTAGTATCATTATCGTCGATTTCATATCCACGCAAGCGTCGGTACCAATATGTACCAGTAATACTTGCAAACACTCGTTTTTTTAACTTGTACTCGTCAGCTGCTAGAAATTGTAATGGCGAGAATATGTCGTACGAATTAAGTCGTGCTTCAAATTTTTCGGCAATTCCAGTTAAATCAGTTAGCTTCATTTCGGAATAATATTTTTTTAAATTTTTATGGTCAATCACATCTAAACCATCTGGCTTGTGCCACCCAGCTGCTTGTTTAGCAAGAAAGATATTAGGTGCGATACCAATATTGATTTTCATCCAATCACCAATTTCATCTTTAACTCGCTGCTTGATTTCGTATCCAATGTCTACTAGTGAACGACCTTTCAGCGTTTGCTCTAAGCCGTGAAAATCAATAACCCCTTCATCAATACTCTTCATAAAGGTTTTCGGTGAATAGTCCTTCATTATGCGAACGAGCTTTTCATACACCTGATGATATTTTGGTGCATCCGTTTCAAGCATTATAAAGTCACGACAAATAGCCTTCGCATCACTAAAACGCATACCAACTTTAATACCTAAGTATTTAGCCTCATACGATGCGGCAATTACGCAACATTCCTTCGATATACGGTTCGTTACACCCATCGGCTTCCCTCTTAGGGTGGGGTGAGCTTGCTGTTCTGCTGTTGCGAATGCACTATTCAGGTCAATGAACATTATCATCGGCTTTTCTGTGTTGAAATCTTTATACATAATCCCCTCCCAGAGCGTATATAAGCGTCCAGGTGAGCCGTTCGGCATCGAACTCGATACGATAGTCGTTTGTACCATCACTCATATTAAAAGCGTGTATCATTCGCTTTCCTTTTTCTGTGGGGTGCCGCATTCCAAGTTTAGTAAAAGCAATCTCCTGCCCGTGATATAGCATCTTCTTTGGTTCACATACGATCAGTTCATTTGCCTGCGCTCTGAAGACACAAATCACGTCAACTCGTTCATTAATTTCAGTTAGTGGATTCACTATCGCACCATAATACCCAACTGGCGAACACGACGAGTTTTTAGGAATGCCCGCATTCTCGCTTCAAGTATTTCATCAATTTTCACGGGCGCATCGCAGTGCCGTGGCGTTTCAATATAAGTAACATATTCATTTATGCGTTCTGTCTTCATACAATCTCCAAAGTCTTTAAAAATAAAAAACAACTAAAACAAAATGCTTAGCTGTACGGGTTTAATTTATAAGGCTGCTTGGTGGAGTGTACTAACCGTTGATAGTATCCTCGCGACAGGGAGCCGAGATGTATATAAAGACTTCCAGGGACGCTTTGCAAAGGCTGCTAGTGTGTATGTCGTCTAGTAGTATTATATACCCGCGCGGCAGTATAATGAAGTTATGAGATATCTAGTTCTAATTGTCGGCATAGTTATCCTTGGGTGGGGCTTGTGGATATTTACAGATGACAGGGCTGGTAAACAAGGTATTAAAACTGCGGAAATGTGCAACAACACATTTGCCGACAATGACGTTTGGCTGGATTGTACCGCTCGGGCTTGGGAATCGTCAGAACAGCTGGAAACAAAAGCCATATGGGGAGTAATTATAGGTGGATTGCTGAGTACGCTAAGTGGCATTACTATTTGGGTGCGCAATAACGCAACAGAGGAACTAGAAGATGTACGGTAGATACACATTCTAAATGACAAAACATTAATAGGCCTATAAACTCAAAGTAAAACCCCGAACTAATCGGGGTTTTACGGTCGTCAGGCACGTTAACACTCACTTATTATTACAAACAAATATTAAATAGTAATTAACAAATCGTCCTTAAGTGGCAAGGCTTATGTTTGGCGCTTAAAGCCGCAGTTGAGGCATACCAGCATTATCCTCGTTTTAGTCTTTTCTCGAGTTGGGAGTGTACCAGGTGCGGTGGAAAAAATTTGCCCCATAGTAGTATGTCCTGATGGACCGAGTGTCGTTTTACTATACGTATCGGCGACCGCTTGAAGCTTATCAGAACCACATTTGAGACATTGACCACTTTCCTTACGTTCTTCTACCAGTTTGCGAGCTGCAGCCGCAGCTTCCTTTGATTGTTCTTTTTTGAGCATTTTCCTATCACGCTTTGACTGTTTTGCTTTCAACCAACCGTCCCAATCGCTAGCGTGATTCTTTATTACGAATATATCAATAAGCCATAAGACAATAGCGAACGGAATACCTTGCAATGATATCGTTAGTAGTAATTTTAAAATTCCAAGCCAAGTATCACCGATATAAAAACGGTCGACACCCAGGAGTCCTAGAAAGATGGATAGCTTTTGAGCTGTTGTATGATTCGGTTCCCATACAGTCCCAAAAGCTTTAACCTGCGATGATTGTGTTTCATTTTTCACAATTTACCTCTTTATAATTTAATTACATAGTCGAGGCACTTCGTAGTGAACATAGTTCAAATAAAATAAAGCAACCACGGTAAGTTGCTTTACGACTGTTTACACCTGGAGCTTGCGCTGTCGGAAACCGTGGCTGCTTCAAATGCGCAAACCACGATAACCAAGGTTACCTTGTCAGGTGTATATAAATGTCGTAAAGCTCCTTTATTATACGTTATTTGCGTAGATAACAATGACGTATCAGTGAAAATAAGACTTTTTGTCAGTTTTGACAAACCAACGCACGCTGGTGTTCTTAGAGACCTCAATTTGGCACTATGCTTTAATAAAAGGTATATGAACTACAAATACTACGGGCTGCACTCGAAAGTTCAACGCTGGAATCGCCAGCTCTCTTATTATCTAAAAATAAAGAATCAAGAAAAAATGTTCGAAGCTGAGAAATATATTATTCAGGACGAGCTCTTTATTTCAGAAATTCGTAAAGCACGACAAGAATTTGGCATTAATGAAAAACAATTATATTCCAATCTAGAACGTTTAAATATTGGTGATGTTTATGCGTGGTTCGATTCAACAATGCAGGAACTAGGTTTCGATAAAGAATTCGGAGATTTAGTCCAAACTGCTTCAGACATCTGCGCAAAGTTAAACCTACCCTATGGCTGGTCAGATTATGTATCGGCATATATATGCCTAAACGATAGGCCTCTCAACATAGAAATCAATCCAGATTTAAAAATTGACATTGTCGGAATCGAACACGATGATTCACTTATCGTAAGATTGGAAAATGGCCTAACCAGAGCTGACTATATAGCAGCTTGGAAAACTTTTGATAACTATTTCAAAGAAGCCCCAGCAACCGCCTACACCGACGATTCGCTTAAACGTCGGATATTTTTAGACCACACGAAAAACGAGCTAACGCCAAGTCAACTGGCAAAAAAATACTTTCCCCTGGAGACACAAAATCCTTCTAAAGTAGATGTATCTATACACTTACTCGATAGTAGGGACAGAGTAAAAAAGATAATAAGAAGAATGAAAAAGCTCAAATAGTAGGGACAAAAAAGTTAATTTTCTTGTCCCTACGACCCCCATCGAATGTAACTGTACACTGTTAACCACGACAGACAACGAGCCAAAGCCTTAAATATCAACTGTCGTGGTGGAGGCTCGAATAAAGGTAAGCCATAATGTCCGAAGAGGAAAATGGTTATAAATTTAATGGCAAATGGTCGCCTGAAATCGCTAAGTATAATTTTACTCAGGTTCCAAATTTACTGCTCGGCTGCCAAGCGCATCTAGGGCTAACGGATGGCGAATTAGTAACATTAATACAGCTACTGACCTATTGGTTTCGGCACGAAAGCAGAGTGTACCCTTCGATTACAACGCTGACTAAATTTTCACACAAAGGCTACTCTACAGTTCAAAAAAGATTACGCTCGCTGGAATCCAAAGGTTTCATAAACCGCAGACACAACTTTGGTACGTCTAATACCTACGACTTGCATTATTGCGCCAGAAAGCTTTATCAGCACCAAAAAGTTTGCACAGACCCGCCTCGTAATAGAGCAGCCTCTGTGACGACAATGAGGAGTCTACCCTCCTCATTAACAAGCAACAAAGAATACGAAGCTAGAAGAAGAAACTCTTTAACCCATACTGAGAATAATGTCGCACATCTCTCCTCCGGAATATTTGGGGCTGAGATTTTATGATTAACACAGTAGATGCAAAAACAAACTTGAAAAACCTAGCAGGTCTTCTAGACATACTTGTCCAGATAGACCTTCAAAAACCGAGCCCAGAGCCTGAGGCAAGCATAAGGGCTAAAATTAAATCATAACTTAGAAAAGAGAATTTCAGAATGAAAAAGCCAGAAGTATTATTAGTTGCTCGCGTTTCAGACGTGGACCAACGCAAAGCACTACCAGCTCAAAAGAAACGACTATTAGAATATGCCAAAAGAAAAAATTGGATTGAAAATGTTAATTTTAAATATGTAGAATTTGACGAAACGGCATTTAAGAAGGACCGCAAAACGTTTAACGAACTCGTGGTCAAACCTTTACAAGAGAATAATGAATTCAATATAGTCGTATTCGACAAGATAGACAGATTTAGCCGAGACTCGTCTTCTAGTGAAAAAGCATTACTTACAAGATTATTTGAATCCGGTAAAATTGAACTACATTTCCCTAGCGATAACCTTTTTATCAGCAAAGCCTCGCCTGCCGCCGATAGGTTTCGACTTGATATAGGAGTCTCCTTGGCCTCTTATTACTCTGCCTCAATTAGAGATAATGTTAAGCGACGTTTCGAGCAGCTATTAAGTGAAGGTATCTGGGTACACAAAGCTCCTGTTGGATATAAAAATATCACCATTGCAGGTAAAACCAGCTCGAAAGATACAAAAAATATTGTCATAGACGACCAGCGAGCACACTACATCGCAAAAGCATTTGAGTTAAGAGCGTTAGGAACTCCCTATGGTCTTATTGCGAAAAGTCTACTTGAATCAGGCTATACGTCTCGAAAGACCGGTAAAGGAAGGCTAACTAAGAGCGATATAGAAAAGATTATCAATAATAAGTTCTATTACGGCACTATGACGCACAACAATAAAGAATACGAACATTTCTATCCAAGGATTATCACAAGAGCTCTGTTCAATGAATGTCAACGAGTAAATGAAGGTCGTCAGGCACGAAAAACTAAATGGGATAGTCTAAACTACACACTCAGTGACATTGTGACGTGTGGCAAGTGTGGAAGGTCGGTGTCTCCATTCAAATCAAAGAAATGGGTTTATCTAACTTGCGCTAATCCCAAGTGTGACAATCCTAACACCGCAGAATCGTTAGTTATGGGTTCTATTGAAGCATTAATCCGCAATATACGTATTCCCGAGAATATGATTGAGAATGTCATCACACAGCTTAAGACCAAGCACGATGAGCAACAATCATATTACGTACAATCCATTGATGCGGTTAGGACTGAACAAGATGGGATTGATAAAAAGCTTGAATCATTTTTCGATAAGCTAATTGAAGAGCGTATATCCCCAGAGCAGCACGACAAGATTGTCGCAACGCTACACGGCCGTCGTGATGACCTCAATGACAAGCTAGACTCTCTAACTCAAGGTGACAAGAACTTCCAAGTAACCGCCTCCTACTTGTTAGACCTGATTATCAGGGCTGAGCAGCTTTTTAAAGAAGGAACTAACGAACAAAGGTCGAAACTGCTGGGATTCTTACTTTCTAACCTCAAAATGAATGACAAAAAGCTTACATATACAGTGAATTACCCCTTTAACTTGGTAATTGAGCAAAATAAATCGGAGCCAAACGGCTCCGAAACATCATTTTGGTGCGGGTACAGGGACTCTAACCCTGGGCCTCATCCTTGGCAAGGATGCGCTCTAACAGCTGAGCTACACCCGCATACCCTAAAGAGTATAGCGGTGTCAGGGGACTTTTTCAAGGGGGAGACGGGTTTTAAACCCTTTCCAAATAAAAAGCCCGATCGCAATGATCGGACGTTTTATTTGGTGGCTCCTCCCAGACTCGAACTGGGGACACGCGGATCTTCAATCCGCTGCTCTACCAGCTGAGCTAAAGAGCCACACTTGGGACTATTGTAGGCGAAAGTCGGCTATTTTTCAAGCACAGAACAGATGACCTGCGTGATTTTGACGACAATACCACTACTCCGGTGGGTTCTTGCCACCAGCAAATGTCTTTAACGTCCCATCACCGAGGCGATACCAGATCCGATATGCCGTGCAGATGTCATCTGTGTGAAAGCACGTCCAGTGCAGCGGGTCTGCTTGTTGCAAGGCTGTCGCACGTACCGAGACGTAGCCGATCTTACCACCCGTTCCATGGGCGGCTTCGGTGTAGGCCCCCTCTTCACGAAATGATGTCACCGATCCAGTGGTATCAAACGGTGATTTTAGATCCTCTGCAGTGACATCGTCCAGGTTACTTAACGGCCATACCCCCGTCGTATCATTCAGCCCCATTGCGTCCCAGGGCGCGCTCTTTGGGTAGACGCCGTGGTCCAAAAAGTACATATCAAGTCCAGCCTTAACGACCTCCATCCTTGATTGCAATACAGCACTTTTTGCACGCACCTGTGCGCCGTTATACGAGACGACAACGATACTAGATAGAATACCGATAACAACGACGACTATCGCTATCTCGACAATCGTAAAGCCTCGTTGGCGGGCCTTTGGGTGCTTACTTGTGCCCACGAAGTGCATCAATCAGCTCAACAGGAAATAGCATCATTGTCTTTTGGCTTGGTTCGGTACTAATTCGCTCTAGTGTTCCGAGTGTACGGAGATTCAGTGCACCGGGTACTTTCGCAAAGATAGCGGCTGCATCGGCGAGGTTTTGGGCAGCAACTTTTTCACCATCTGCGCCGATAATATTAGCGCGGCGTTCGCGTTCGGCTTCGGCTTGTTTTGCCATGGCGCGTTTCATGTCTTGTGGTAGTTCGATGTTTTGCATTTTGACGTTTTCGATATCGATTCCCCACTTGCTGGTTTCGGCGTCGACGATTTCTTTAATGCGTTCGCTAATTTCTTCGCGTTTTTGTAGCAGCTCATCCAGTTCGAAGTTACCCGTGACGTCGCGTAGTGCCGCTTGGGCAAACTGACTGGTCGCGTAGGTATAGTTGGTTGTTTCTAGGACAGCTTTGGCTGGATCAACCACGCGGAAGTACACAATCGCATCGATACCAGCAGTAACGTTATCTTTGGTGATGATCTCTTGCTTGGGAATATCAATCGGCGTTGAACGAACATCAACGCGGCTCATTTGCTGAAAGATCGGCACGATCACTCGTAGTCCGGGTTGGCGCACACCAGTAAAGCGACCAAGGGTCAAGACGATCCCTCGTTGGTACTGATTGACGACCTTCAGACCGCTCAGAATAAATACGATAGCGACGATAACGACTGTCCAGATTACTAATTCCATGAATACTCCCTGTTTATGGCCTTAGTATAGCGCGATATGAACGTTTTGGGGTGACTCGGCTATAATAGAATGATGCAACGAGTTCCACTTGCCGAAAGAATGCGCCCCTCGACACTCGATGAAGTGATTGGCCAAACGCACCTACTAGGTGATCACGAGATCCTTAAACAGATCGTCAAGAACCGCGAACCGGTCAGTCTGATTCTTTGGGGACCCCCTGGTAGCGGCAAAACTACCCTGGCGCGCATCATTGCCAAAGAAGTAAACGCTGAATTTATTGAGATATCGGCCGTCACCAGTGGCAAAAAAGACGTCGAACGTATCGTCGAACACGCCCGCCAAAACTGGAACCTGCAACTACGAACCATCCTATTCGTCGACGAGATTCACCGCTTCAACAAAGCCCAGCAGGACGCTTTCTTGCCACACGTCGAATCAGGCCTCATCACCCTAATTGGCGCAACGACCGAAAACCCAAGTTTCGAGGTGATTACCCCACTACTTAGTCGAACGCGCGTGCTGGTACTGGAGCCACTTGATAAACCAGAAGTTATCGGTATCTTGAAACGCGCCGTAACGCTCGAAAAAGCCTCGGCCCGTATTGACGCCAAAGCAATTGATTACATTGCCGAACTATCTGGCGGTGATGCCCGCGTCGCACTCGGCAACCTAGAACTCGCTTTCAGTATGGCCAAAAAAGTCACGGTCGAAATCGTCAAGACTGCCGCCCAAAAACGCCTGCCGGGCTACGACAAAAAAGGCGATATGCACTACAACGTCATCTCGGCATTTATCAAAAGTATGCGCGGCAGTAACGTCGATGCAACGCTGTACTACCTGGCCCGTATGATTGATGCCGGCGAAGACCCAAAGTTCATCGCCCGTCGCATGGTTATTTTTGCTTCCGAAGATATCGGACTAGCCGGTAACGGTGCTCTAGGCCTCGCCCTGAACGCCTTCCAGGCAGTCGAGCGCGTTGGGATGCCCGAATCTAGCTATATTCTTTTTCACGTTGCGACGGCGCTTGCAAAGAGTGAAAAATCACGACAGACAACCGACGCCATGCACCGCGCCCAGTCACTCGCCAAACAGTACAACGACGCACCAGTCCCCTTGCAGCTACGCAATGCACCGACAAAACTCATGAAAGACCTCGACTACGGCAAGGGCTACAAATGGGAAGCTGATTTCAAACACGACAAGGGATTTTTGCCTGATGAACTAAAGAACGAGAAGATCTTTTAGTTCGTTACTAGTTTTCTTTTGAATCTCGCTGCTGTTTCATCGCCAGATAGACACCATTTGTCCATCCAAAGCCATCCTGCAGTGCGTATTCACCACCGCCACCAAGTCCGTCGCCGTCGACAACGTTATATTTCTCAACCAATCGGTGTGACGAGGCGTAGACTTTTTCAACCAACCTCATCCAGCGCGCGGTAATCTCGTCGGCCAGTTCATCAAAGCCATAACGGCGCAGTCCTTCAACCGCAATCCATTGCAGCGGCGCCCATCCATTCGGGCTATCCCATTGCTGACCATTGCCATACAGTGTCGTAATCAACCCACCGGGTTTCAAGAATTCATCACGCAGTTTATTTGCCACCGCTTCGGCTTGTTCGTGCGAAGCAATACCTGCATACAGCGGAAAGACAGCTGCAAGGCTAAATGATTTCGTGGTGTGGCCTAGGTGGAAATTATAGTCCATGTAAAAGTTATCGCTATCGCTCCATAAATACTGGTCGATTGCTTCGCGGCGCTGGGTTGCTTTTTTGCGGTAGCGACGAGCCGTTACTGGGTGTAGCAGCGAATTGGTCGCATCGGCAATAGTATCTTCCATCATGTACATCAAACTATTCAGGTCAACCGGAATAATATCAGCAGTGTGAATAGTCTTGATATCATCCTCGTCCCGGAACCAACGGGAACTAAAATCCCAACCAGATTCGGCCGCTGCACGAAGGTGCAAGAACAGTCGAGCGGGCATCCTAGTACCGGAGACGCTCGCCGTCTCGGTATCCTCAAACATCGATTCAGGTCGCGGAGTTAGTTTGTTATCATAATAGCGATTCAGCAGTGCGCCGGATGGCATCTGCGCCACACGCCGGAAGGCGAAATGCTCGGCGTCTTGTAGTTTCGTGTGGCCGCGCATCCAAAAACGATACTCTGCAACGAGGAGTGGCTGATAATCACGCAGCACTTTTTTGCCTTTATGCTGGGCAAGTAGTTGCACCATCAGTGAAAAGAATGGTGGCTGCGAACGGCTCAGAAAGTACGTGCGGTTCGCCGTCGGGATAAATCCATATTTACGAATCATGTAGGCGTAGTTTTTAATCATACCTTCAATCAGCTTCCATTTACCTTCAGCTGCCAGTCCCACCATAATAAAATAGGTGTCCCAGTAGAACTGCTCGCTAAAGCGTCCACCTGGCACGATATAGGTGTGAGGCAATGCACCCAAAGATCCGCGGTCAATCCGGTTACGACGCTCTAGGTGAGACCACAGCTTGCTAATATGCTGTTCAATTGTGTCACTCTCGTTCACGACATACGGATCTTTACGATGAATCGTCGTTGAAAGGTCATAAAAGTGACGCCCCACAAATTCACGCAGATCAAACAGTGGGTCTTTTTTTAGCAACTTGTATTCTTCTTGAATTGAATTGATGCGTTTTTTTGGCACAAGGTCGACAAATGTTTTGCCGTCGTCGTAAATACGCTGATTTTGGACATCACGGAACAAATCCCCCAACAGTTCATCGGGACTTTTTTTCGAACGAATCAATACACCAGCAGTTTTGACAAGTGATGATTTTATCGGATCGATGTTGATTTTGCGATTTATTTTACGAGCCATCGTATATTAAGTATAGCCGCCCTAGGATGTGATACAAGGCTTGAACGTGATTTTAGGACTTTTTGTATTCAGGGTCTTCATCTAGCTTGATATACACCCACGGATCAGGTACCACGAGCTGCTCTGGGATAAAGCCAAAACGGTGTTCGCTGTGGTTGTAGACAAGCGGAAATATGCCAGGCACACCCTGCTCGTCTATCGACATTCCACCATGTCGAAATTCCGTCACAAATATCGCAAGCTTCGCAATCATGATTTGACCAGCCAGGTGTGGGTCTGCACCCGGCCCGGCCTCAAGTCGTATCCATAGCTCTTTGCGGGATTCAAGTAACTGCCGCAATTTATTGTGATAGCGCTCGGCTTCCGACCATTCATCGTGTGTCAGCCGAAGATGCATATCGAGTGCATCACGGTTCTTGCCTAGCATGCGCACCGCTTCAACCAAACGCATATTTTCACTCTGTTCACGAGTGCGCAGCAAGGGACTTTCAAAAACCTGGCCGTTCACAATATTATTAACTGGCTCCAGCTCACGCCCGAAATCCACCAGTACCTTGTCTTCGCCGGTTTCGTCAAGATAGACGGCCGGTGCCAGTACAGCCCCATCCCCCATGGTCAGTGTATCGAACGTCACCTTCCCCATTTCGGTTGCCATCGAAACAGGGCGTGCCCTGACGGTATGAAATTCCATCCAATCAGCACTTTGATCAAAAAAGACCCTAGCCACACGTGGTGGACCAGGGTCTTTGTTTGCAAAGATATCATCGCCGGAATTCGACTCAGTCATATCTCAGTCTAGCACTCTCCGAGAGAGCTTGGCAACTACTGATTTTTTTGTGAGTTGCGCTTGCGCTGGTTAGGATCAAGGAATCGCTTGCGAAGACGGAGTGATTTTGGCGTTACTTCCAAAAGTTCGTCGTTTTCGATGAAGTCGATTGATTGTTCCAGGCTCAGATCGGTAAATGGTGTCAACTGAATCGTACCATCAGATGATGAAGTACGCATGTTCGTCAGTTGCTTTCCACGACAGACGTTGACATCAAGGTCACCGCCACGGTTGTACATACCAACGATCATACCTTGGTAGACAGTTGTTCCAGGGCCGACGAACAGTTCACCACGTGCAGATGCATTATCAAGTGAGAAGGCAGTGGTTGCACCAGCTTCAGTTGCGATCAAGGCACCGTTACGGTTTTGCTGTAGCTTTTGACCAAGTGGTTGGTAGCCGTGTGGCAGGCTGTTCATAATCACTGTACCCTTGGTTGCGGTGAGCAGAAGGTTACGAAGACCAATCATCGCACGAGTCGGGATGATGTAGGTAGAACGAGTCGTTCCACTTGATGTTGTCTCTTGCTTGATTGGAGCCGCGCGGCGGACACCAAGTTCTTGGCTAACAGCACCAAGGAATTCTGAACCAACTTCAATGAGAAGTTCTTCAACAGGTTCTTTGATTTCACCATCTTCTTCGATAGTGACGGCTTGTGGACGTCCAACTTCGAATTCGAAGTCTTCACGGCGAAGTGTTTCAATCAAGACTGAAAGGTGAAGTTCACCACGTCCAGAAACGACGAAGCCGATTCCTTCTTCACGGACGCGAAGTGAGACGTTTGTTTCAGTTTCTTGGCGAAGGCGATCACCAATTTGGCGACTCGTGTTAAACTTCGCTTCTTTGCCCTTCAATGGACTGGTGTTTGGACCAAGGTACATTGAAAGTGTTGGCGCTTCAATTTCAAGAACTGGAAGTGCTTCTGGGTTTTCTTTGTCAGCAATCGTTTCACCGATGTGCGCTTCAGCGATACCAGTCAGGGCGACAATGTCACCAGCACCAGCTTCTTCGATTTCTTCGCGGAGTAGGCCACGGTAAGCAAAGAGCTTGTCGATCTTGGCAGGAATTTGAGTTCCATCAGCTTTCATAAGCAGAACTGGCATATTCTTGTTTAGCTTTCCACGTGAGATACGACCAATGGCGTACTTACCGAGGAATGAATCGTAGTACAAAGAAGTAACGAGCATCTGGAATGGACCATCGATGTCAACTGCAGGTGCAGGGATATCGTTGATAATTGCATCAAAGATTGGTGTCAGGTCAGTGTGAATATCGGTGTTTTCTGGAAGTTCAGGCCACGCTTTACCTTCACGGCCGATTGCGTAGTAGACAGGGTACTGTAGTTGGTCGTCGCTAATAGCAAGTTCCAAGAACAGGTCAGATACTTCGTCGATCACTTCAGCGATACGACGAGATGGCTTGTCGATTTTGTTGATAACAACAACGGGTTTTAGTCCAAGTTCAAGGGCTTTTGAAAGCACGAACTTAGTTTGAGGCATTGGACCTTCTTGGGCGTCAACGATAAGCAGGACACCGTCGGCCATGTTCAAGGTACGTTCAACTTCACCAGAGAAGTCAGCGTGTCCCGGGGTGTCGACGACGTTAATTTTGTAGTCTTTGTAGTAGACGGCAGTTTGCTTGGCGGTAATGGTGATACCACGTTCGTGTTCCTGGTCGCCGCTGTCCATGATCAGAGATTGATCCATTTCAGCTTGGTTAGAACGGAAAGTATTACTTTGCTTGAGCAGGCCGTCAAGAAGCGTCGTCTTTCCGTGGTCGACGTGAGCAATGATGGCAACGTTGCGAATTTGTTTTGGGTCTTTCATAAAAATATGCCCCCGTGTTTTGAATGGAGGGCTTCCTTATCTGTAATTAAAGCATACTTTACCCCGTTATGCAACCAGGTTGACGTGCTTGGGATATAAAATAAAACTCCGTAAAGGAGTCTATTTAAAATTCAATCTGGTGCGCGTGAGAGGACTTGAACCTCCACGTCCTTGCGAACACTAGCACCTCAAGCTAGCCTGTCTACCAATTCCAGCACACGCGCATATCGTTGAACTTGGCTCATTATAGCAAACGAAGTCACACGCGTACAGTCCGCCCGTCACAATTTAGCTACAGTGGGGCACCGGTCGACGTCGAGCTGTTTGCAGTACCGTTCCAAACCCAGTTCGGTGAAGCACCCGAGTAGTAACCAATTGCACTATTGTAGCTACCAGCATAGATAACTACTTCCGATATATCATAAGAATGCCCCACTACCTTCGACCGTGGACTAACTAGTGCCCTCAACCCAGAAGAAAGCGCCGCACTGTCTGCTTGGAATGTTACCCATAGCGTTACCGGATTACCGGCCGTCATCACCGTGTCACTTGTCTGAGAGCGTGCCGAATAACTATATACACCGCTTGCCGCATAAATTCCCGGTGCACTAATGGAGCTATTTTGACCAGCCGAGATTCGATATCTCACCGTATACACCGTATTTGCAGAGAGAGCCGTAGCGTTATTGAGCGCCACCTGCAGGTCACCGTTCACCCCCACCACTGCAGTCCATGTTGTTCGAACTGCACTCCCAGACAAAGACCAGCTCGACGATACCGCGCTGGATGTTGCCGTGCTGCCACTATCACCAGGCCATGCGCCATATCCAGCTGTCGTTACACCCCCTGGGTTATTATGTAGATTTGTTATTGCCGCTACACCGCCAGATCCGTGCCCTCGATAGCCACCTAGTGTTGGTTTTGTAGAAGTACTCGAAACATAATATGAAAAAGCACCTTCAGTCGCGGTAACGCCGTAGGTCCGAGGAGAAACGTCGTTATTATAGCTATATTCAAGCCCTTGAGTGTTAGTGATGCCAGCAGCGGTAAGGCTGGGTGGATACTGGTCAGAGTTTTCAGCGGCATAGGTGAGGATTTTTTTGTTGGCCTGCGAGACGGCGGATTGGGCAGCACTTGCTTTGGCTTTGTTTTGCACACCATTGAACGCCACGATTGTAATCGCCGCCAGAATGCCAATGACGACAATCACAATCAAGAGTTCGACGATTGTAAAGCCGCGTCGGCGAAATACAGTGCTTCTCATAGGTACATACCTGTAGATGCCGAGTTGTGCGCCGCGCCGTTCCACGCCCAGTTCTCAGAAGCCCCGTCTTTGTACGGATATACAGTAGACCCTTCAACCAACATCGCAGCGTCCACCCAGAATGTCGTTGCAATCACCGCGGTTGTGCGTACCATCAATGAAAATTGCGTTGTTGTCGAGCTCGTCACTGTGATCGCCGGAAGTTCAAACCGCTGCCAACCGCCAGTCATAGTGATAGGCGACGTCACGGCATCACCTCCGCCTGAGCCCGAAGGACGAAGCACGCCGTACAGCTGAACACCGGCGGTACCTTTGACATACATCGTCGCTTTATAGGTACCGGCTGGATACGTACCGGCCAGCGTGAGATGCTGTGTCCCCGATCCCGTTTGGGTTCCGTCTGTTACTGCTCGGAGCGAGGCAACTCCGGAAAATGATTGTGCTGTGTCCCGTGAAATAACCACACCACCAGCAGCACCGGTTATCGAAGAGGTATTTATCTCGACGCTAGGGTTCGCCATTAAATTCGTTATCGTCGCAATACCGCCGGCACTATGTCCCGGATAACCGCCACCCGTTGGCTGCGGAGCAGTATTTGATATATAAAAAGATGACGTGCCGTTTGTCGCCGTCACCCCGTAGGTTCAAGGGGATGCGCCATTATTATAGCTATATTCAAGGCCTTGGGTATTCGTCACCCCGGCCGCCGCAAGGCTTGGTGGATACTGGTCTGCATTTTCAGCGGCATAGGTGAGGATTTTTTTGTTGGCCTGCGAGACTGCAGACTGGGCAGCACTTGCCTTGGCTTTGTTTTGAACTCCGTTAAAGGCAACAATTGTAATAGCCGCTAAAATACCAATCACCACAATCACAATTAAAAGTTCGACAATCGTAAAGCCGCGTCGGTGTTGGTCGGGGTGCTGGTGTCGTAAAAGAGATGCCCACATTTCTGCCGATAACTATGAAGCATGAGAGGAATCGAGTCAATATGACGAAAACAAATAAGAACCCCGAAAATCAGAGTTCTTATTAATAATGTTATGGTGGGCGATGAGGGATTCGAACCCCCGACCCTCTCGGTGTAAACGAGATGCTCTAGCCAGCTGAGCTAATCGCCCTAACAGGTGGTGATTATAGCGGATACCAACCCCGAAATCAACTCCCCTTACCTAAATCAGCCTATGGAGTACGATGGACGATCCGTTGACCAACCGACCAGTACAGCACATCCGCATACCGATCAGCCGCCGAAACAAGCACTTCACCCTCTGGCATAGCGTGCACACTCTTGCTATAGGCGTACTGCGTCGTTGCCTGGAAAAGCCCGATCGCCGGTGCGTCAGCCATCCACTGCTTGGCAAAGGTGGCGTATTTTGCGTTACGCAGGTCTGGCTCAAGGCGCGTCCGAGCGCTCGTCAAAGCATCATCGCTAATCGGGTTCGAATAATTAGAAAAGTTAAACCCGCGACTCGCCTGCGAAGAGTGCCAGTAGGCGTATACATCAGGGTCACCACCAATTGTCAGCTGATACAGCAAGACGTCGTAACTGCGTGGCTGCAAGATGTTTTGTACGACGTTTTGCGCCGGGTCAGTCGGGTCAACGATACTCGTCGTCACCGTCACACCAAGTCTGCGCCACTGCTCGGCAAGCGCCGAGAGTACACGTTCAAAATCGCTATTCTTGGTGGTCACAACAGATAACTTCAAGGCAACGCCATCCTTCTTGCGTGTCGATCCCTCAAGCTTCCAGCCCGCCTCGTCGAGGAGGCGCCCAGCTACAGCTTTGTCGTGGACAGGTTCTGCAGGTACATCACCCGTCACCTGGCCTGTGATGAACGGTAGGTGCAGTGCAGGCGTGTCCTCGCCAACAACCTCACGCAGCGCAGCCGTATCCGTGCCTGCTTGTAGGGCCTGGCGAACTTTCTTGTCAGACATAACGCCCGTTGTCGTATTAAACAGTGCATATACACCAGCATTAACTGGCTTTCGCTCGACCGTATACCTACTATTATCAGCAATCTTTTTAGTATCACTCACGGACATATCAGTCGCAGCATTTACCTCAGAGGTGGTAACAGCCCGAAGGATTGCATCGCTACTGCTATAGGCGTGTAATTGGAAACGATCAAGTTTTGGTGCACCTTTATAGTACGAATCATTGCGCGCAAGGTGAATGATATCGCGATCAGTCGCTGCATCAACTTCCTGAATGAAACGCAGCGTAAATGGACCACTCCCCACCGGCTTGGTGCTAAAACTGTTTTCACGTATCGCGCCGGGCTCAACGTCGCGAAGAATATGCTCGGGAAGAATTGGCAAAAAGTTCAAAGCGTGCGGGAAGGCCGCATAAACCGCTGGTAGCTTGAACGATACCGTTCGATCATCGACTTCCGTTGCCGTAATATCATTCCAGCCACTAATCGTCGACCTTGTTGCGGGATCCTTTAAAAGGTTCACGGTAAAGACCACGTCTTTTGCACGAACGTACAGGCCATCCTGCCAACGTGCATCTGGACGAATCTTCAGCGTGTAGGTCGTACGGTCATCGCTAATAGTCATGTCTTCGGCAAGGTCGTAGTTGAGGTTCCCTGTTTTGTCATAGGTGAGGAGACGAGAGAACAAAAGATAACTTGCCGAATCCTCGGCGCTCGTCTTTGCAAAAATCGGGTTCAGCGTCTCGACAGGACCAAGTACAGCCTCGGCATACGTACCGTCGTTAGCGTTAGCGAGTGTGCGGTAACTTTGCTGGTACCACATGAGCTGCAAACCGCTCGCTCCAATAATCACACCAATGGCTAGCACCCAGAGGGCGATGTGTCGTCGCACTTCGCGAATGCTATCCATTCGCTTGAAAACAAAGCGACGGGCGTGCTTGATAGTCGCGCCCTCAACTTTTTTCATGCGACGGGTCAGTTCTTTAGAGCTAAAGCTTAGCTTTGGAAGACGGCGCCATTTACTGGGTTGGTGTTCAGCCACGTTGCTCGATCACTCCTTTAGTTAGCGGCTGGCAATAATAGGCCAGCAAGAATTGAAAGGACGAAAATTACTGCAAAGATGACACTTACCTCAAAAAGGTTTTTGTCGATACCGCGACGGGTTGTATACAGTTCACCCGAGCTACCGAATCCAGCACCGAGTGTTGCACCACGTTGCTGCAAAAGAATAGAAATAATCATCAGAATCCCTGAGGCAACGTTCACGATTTGTAGAATTGTATCAATTGTCATAACTTACTCCTGGTTTACCGCCCCGAATTTCGACTGCGGCACTTACTATATAGTTTATCAGACTGAGGATGATTCCGGTAAGAATCGAGTTAAAGAAAGACATCGAAATACCTGGCGTAAGCAGAAGTGAGATGTAAACAAGTGCACCGTTAACTACCAGCATAAAGAGGCCAAGTGATAGCAAGATGGCCGGCAGTGACAAAATTACAGCCAACGGCTTTAAGATACTATTTACTATCGAGAAAATAAAACCAGCAAACAAGAAAACGCTGACGCCGGCGGTCACTTCAACGTTCTCGTACCCCGTTCCAAGCAAGCGAAACGCAATCCAAAGCCCAAAAGAGCTCAGCACCCATCGGATTATAAATACAAGAGTTTGTTGTTTCATATCGTTTTTTTAGTATATCACAACGAGGTGGGCAGCTGCTGACTCAGGTTCTCGTGGCCTGACTCGGTAATTAAAATGTCATCTTCAATGCGTACGCCAATGCCCTCTTCGGGGATATAAATGCCCGGCTCTACTGTCAGGACCATCCCTACCTCGAATGCTTTCGGACCACCCAAAGAATCATGAACATCGATACCTAATCCGTGACTGATTGCGTGCGGGAAGTACTTGCGGTAATCTGCGGCGCTTTGCAAAAGCCCAAGATTATCCAAAGCTTTCTTCATAATTTCGTCAACCATGACACTATACTGCTGGACATCTAGGCCTGGTCGCAGCAATGCAATAATTTCGTGATGCGCCTGCTCGACTGCTACATGAACAGCGCGTTGACGATCAGTGAGCGATCCATGCGCATACGTGCGAGTGATGTCCGCCGGGTATCCTTGAAGCTGCGCCCCGACATCGATCAATACCAATTGACCATCCGTCAACTCTGACTGATTTTTTCCATAGTGCAATGTGCAGGCGTTTTTACCTGCTGCCACAATTGGATCGTAGGCGTGTCCCGCTGCGCCGCTGCGGCGAAAGTGGTGCGTGAAATCAGCTTCTATTTCATATTCGTGCCGATATGCTGAAAAATCGCGCTTTACCATTTCAAAGCCCGCTACAGTCAATGCGATTGCCGATCGTAGTGCTGCAATCTCCTCGGGCTGTTTAATCGCTCGCAAAGAAGCAAGGTTACTACGGCAATCTTCGACCGACTCAAATAGTTTCTCGAGTCGTTCGTACATAGCTATTGGGCCTGGATTCATGGCAAAATCATAATGCTGGCCATGAGGGTCTTTGGCGATTGAAGCAACCGTCTTGTGAGCATACACCAGCTCTTCAAGTAGCATCTCGCCCGCCGCATAAGATAACACCTCGTCAACACCGCTCACATGCTTCGCTTGATCAAACGAAAGGCTGCCATCGAATATCAGATGGACCTCATCGACGTCCGGCGCAACTAAATAGCTTTTTTGATCAGCCATAATCAATACCCATCCAGCAGCTTCAATGCCAGTTAAGTACCAAAAGTTAGCTTCCTGAGTAAATGCAAATGCTGCGTCATTTGACCGCTGCACAGATATATGTCCAGCCAAAACACCAATTTTGGCCGATGTCAATTCCATAAGCGCTTGTCTGTTACGTGTGAAAAAGTGTGACTGCATATAATCCGCTGTTATGGCTCGACTTACTAGGAAGAGACCGTAGTGCTCCAATCGCCCTGTCGATCACCATTGACCGCTTTAACGTGACAGTAATAAGTAATCCCGTTCACGATACCACCCCCTGTCAGCACGGCGTTTGTTGTTGTCGCCCCTGACAGTTGGTTTTGAACAAGTCCATCACTAAAGCCTGCATCTTTAGCACATACAACCAGATACTGTAGAGCATAATTTGGCGTGGGATTGACCCAGTTAACAGTTAGCGTCCCGGAGCTAGCAACAACAGTAACATTCACCACCTTTCCTATCGGAGGGAGTGCAGTTCTCGTTGCGCATGTTCCTTGGCCGACATCGTTTGTCTTGTTTAGGTTATCGATATAATACTTAATCGTACTAATCTCTAAACTTGTCCCATCAATACAGAAAGACCTTGGATCGGATGATTGCAGTGTCACCTGGACATCGTTACTCGCGACAAAACTAGTTGGAATGGTGGCTGGGTAGCCATTGTTAAATGTTCTCGAAGACTCCATGGTCGCCGCAGCTTGCACAAGATTACTACGCACTGCTGCCGTTGTCGTAGAAGTGCGCCACGCGCCGTACGATACCAGCGTGACCGCAGCCAAAATACCAATAACAGCAATCGAGACAACGAGCTCAACAATAGTAAAGGCTGATTTGGATGTGTGCGTTTTTATCATAATGTTCTGTGCCCATAATATAGGCACACTCCTATTAGCACAAGCTTCGTACTTATCGTTGCAAGTAGGGTTTGATGAGTAGCACTTTCTTTTCCCCAATAGCTGCAATTAATGCGCTTTCCTCAGCAGCAGCAACGCCGCGCATACTTCCAAACGCCTTCAATAGTTTCTTGCGTGTCGCTGGGCCTATGCCGGGGATCTCTTCGAGTGCATTTGCGGTTTGTTTTGCTCGTTTCAAAACCGTATGGTAACTGACCGCAAAACGGTGCGATTCATCGCGAATACGTTGAAATAACTTCGTGACGTCAGAATAAGTAGACGGCAAGGTTGCGCCGCGTAAATTTTTCGAGTGCGCCGAGGCATTCAGTTGGCCCGGGTGTAAATTGACGACATAGTAATCACCCGATGTCATGACGGAAATGCCAACGCTAGGCGTATTAACGTACTGTGCAAGAAAATCGAGCGAAAGATTGGACCGTGTTCGGTGCACAATCACTTCTTCTTCGCGCTTGGCGATGCTGATCATCGGAATCTTCAGATCGCGTTCTTCCAGAGCCTTCAGTGCCACATCTAGCTGCCCTTTTCCGCCATCAATCAGAATAAGATCCGGCGTGCCCCATGCTTTTAGGTTTTTTTCACTCAGTCGACGCTGCAGTGTTTCATGCATATTAAAATAATCGTCATTTTGTTCAATACGTGTTTTGAATTTACGATAATTACCGCGGTCACTCACACCATTCATAAATACCACCATACTCGCGACCACGTTTGTTCCACCCATGTGACTAATGTCGTAGCCTTCAATGCGAGCAGGAATTTTTGGTAGGCCGAATAGCTCGACCAAACTCGATAACGCCTTGTCCTTACTGATATCTAGGAATTCACGGTCACCAAACATAATGCGGTGCTGCAACGCCTTCAGGTCACTCAGTTTATTTCGATACGACGCCGCACTTTCAAAGTCCTGCAGGGCCGCGGCAGCCTTCATTTCTTTTTCAAGTTCAGTAATAATACTGGTTCGCCCACCTTCGATATAACGGATCAAGCGCCGCAAGGTCGACTTATACTCAGCCGATGTCGTCCCTGGTCGTGGACTCAGCCCAATGTGCGAATCAAGGTCAGGACGTCCAGTTGTCTTCGGTGGGGCGGTGTAATACGGGAACACTTTACGCAAAAAACGCATCGCTTTCTTGATTGTAAAGCCGTTGTAATAGGGGCCATAATACTCGGCACCGTCATCTGCCGGGTTGCGCGTAAAGCATACATATGGCCATTCACTTTTCATATCAATCCGAATAAAGGTCTGTGACTTATCATCACGTAGTAAAATATTAAACCGCGGCATGTACCGTTTAACCATTTCAGATTCCAAAAATAGTGCGTCGAGTTCGCTCTCTGTCTCTACCCAATCAGTGTCATGAATCTCTTCGACGAGCGCCTTGGTCTTAATATCCATATCCCGGGTGCTTTGGAAGTACTGGCGTACTCGATTCTTTAGCACCGCCGCCTTACCAACGTAAATTATTTCGCCAGTTTTTGACTTATGGAAATAAACCCCTGGCGAGCGCGGAAGGGTTTTTAATTTCTGCTGGAGTTTTGACTCTTTCGAATCCATATAGCTATTGTACCGTTAAAATTAAACAGTTTGCGTTGCTTTTTGGCGGCACGCATCAGTGTGGAATAAAAGATCAGGATTTTCTTTACAGGTTTCGCAGATCAGCACGAGGTCATTACAGTTTGCCCAAGCGCAGTTTTCATAATTGCTGGTCGATTGTTTGCAGTGGCTACATTCACCGATCACTTTAGTGTGATCAGAGAAATCGACCGTCATTCGGTCATCAAAGACACGCAAGCTGCCTTCCCACAGGCCGTCATCGCCAAACTCTTCACCGTATTTCACAATGCCGCCATCAATTTGATAGACTTCCTTGAAGCCACGATTTACCATCAATGCACTCAGAATTTCACAGCGAATTCCACCGGTGCAATAGGTCACAATTGGCTTGTCTTTGATATCGTCGTATTTGCCGCTTTCGAGTTCTTTGATAAAGTCACGGCTGGTGTGCACATCGGGCACAACGGCATTCTTAAACTTCCCGATAGCAGCTTCGTGGGCATTGCGGCCATCAAAGAAAACGACGTCGTCGCGTTCTTGTACTAACTTATTAATTTCTTTTGGTTTTAGGTGTTTACCACCACCAACAACACCGTTTTCATCAACACGCAGCTCATCGGCAGCATCAAACGCAACAATCTCCGAACGAACCTTGACGCTCATTCGAGGGAAGTCTTCACGACCACCATCACTCCACTTAAAGACAATATCCTTAAAGCCAGCCAATTCTTTAGTGGTCTTGATGTATGTTTTCAGGTCATCCAGCTCGCCGCCAACCGTTCCGTTGATGCCGTGTGGCGAGATTAAAATGCGCCCACGAAGATCAAGTCCTTCGGTCAGGTTTTTTTGCCACAAACGAATCGCATCAGGATCTTTGATGGGGGTGAACTTGTAATAAAGGAGTATTTTTTGCACAAACCATATTATACCACGTTTACCGGTGTTATACTTATGACATGACCGTGATCAATGATCACAACCTCAAATATCGAACATAAACCATTCAGGAGTAGTATGAAAAAAACCGACGGCATCCGACTTATTTTAAGTTTCTATTGGGATGAGCTAAAAAAATACCCACGCAG
>Ga0247814_10000230_pt1 | contig 50082 bp, 52 predicted proteins | sample UWRJL179409R1_FD_179947 | JGI IMG/M metagenome (GOLD analysis project Ga0247814, IMG submission 179947) | Plant litter microbial communities from Arlington Agricultural Research Station in Wisconsin, United States - UWRJ-L179-409R-1 | ecosystem: Environmental > Terrestrial > Plant litter >... | reverse complement strand
CTTGGACCAAATTTATTAATGTCTACAATATCATCCACATTATTATATTCTAAAAAATTGATTCGGTGATCAAAAGTCGATTCATCACCACAATAAAAAGTAGTGTTGTAATCATTTGATTTTAAAATACTAATTAGCGAGCTGTGAGCAGGTAAAGGATTTAGTTCCAGAAAACCTTTTTCGCCGTAAGGCAATGAACCTAAAATAGAAGATAGGGCACCAAAAGTTCGTCCTGCGTTACTGACGAAATTTTCCCAATACAAAGATTTTGGTATTAAAGAATCTAAAAAAGGTGTAAAGCCACGATATTCATTTTTACCAATAAATTCATCGCCTAAACCTTCAACGATAATCATGACAATGTTTGGTTTTTCTTCTTTAATTTCGAAAAAAGGAGAAAGAACATCTGGAGTAGCTGAGAAAGGTTTTAATAACGGATACTCTTTTTTATAACTAAGATTAGCAGAATTAAATTGTGTTTTGTCTTCTTGAAATCGAATTATGGCTGAAGTAAAATAAGCAAGCTTGTTTTGAAACTGTGTATCGGATACTTCAGGAATTAAAAACTTTATAATGAGACATAGAATAGTGGTTATCCCAGTAATTTTAAACAGATCTTTTGATTTTATTTTGTTTGAAATGAATTTATTGATTCTCCAGAGTAATATTGGAAAAACTATAAAAGGAATAAAATATAAAATAGAAAATGTTTCTGATGCTGTAACGGTGGTGTACATATCATCAGCAGAATAACCTAAAAAATCAGCTCCAAGATTGACAAGTGTTGTTAGATGGTATTTAGTCAGTGCAAACTGAATAATGATAATTAGTGTAAAAATAATTTTGAAAGGAATGTCTTTCCATGTTTTCTTGCTGTAATGTAAAATCAGATAAAGTGGTAAAAACAAAAGACTAATTAGTAGAACAGTCCAGAAATCATTAATTATTTTATAAAACAATGCTATACTATTAGTACTTTTAATTCCAGCGTAAAATTTAGCTAAGATTTCGAAAATACTAATGAACCAAAAAGTGATTGCCATTGAAAAACACAAATAGTCGTAACTAAAAGGATTCTTTACTTGTTGATTAATGCTCATTTTTAATAACTTAATGTAATTTTAAATTAATTATTACTCATTCCTTTTCGGGTCATTTCGCCCCATTTGATAGACTTATTAAAATAATAGTCAAAATTGCCTTTTATTGCAGCATACAAAATAAAAGGATGGTTAAGAATCGGCTCTGTGAAAGCGGTTTTGATAAGTTGCATCCCCATCCCTCTTTTAGTGTATTGATGATACGTAAGCTCTTCGGCTATAATGGTAATAATCGAAAATAATACGGTAAAAAGATAGGCAACAATTAGGAATAAAATAGCATAATCCCAGACTACATTGTTAGTCACTATTAGTAATGTAAAGTAAAATAAACCCAGAACTTCTAAAATAGGTGCTAATCTTTCAAATAAAAACCAATATGGATAGCTAAGAATTCCTAAAGAATTGTATTTAGGATTAAATCCAATTTTTCTATGCTTTTTAAGAGTTTCAATAGTTCCGCGAGTCCATCGGTTTCTTTGCGAAATGAAAATTTTGTAACTATCGGGGGCTTCTGTCCAGCATAGTGGATCAGGAATGTAAGCTACTCTGTATTTTACTTTCTTCTCTTCCATGTGGCGTCTCATTCTTACAATGATTTCCATGTCTTCGCCCACGGTTTTAGTATCATAACCGCCTACTTCAAGCGCAATTTTTTTATCAAATAATCCAAAAGCTCCCGAGATAACTAATAATCCATTGAGTTTACTCCATGCCATTCGGCCCAATAGAAAGGCTCTCAGATATTCTAAAATTTGGCCTCTTACAATACTATTTTTAGGAAAATTAATATCGAGTAGTTTTCCATCTTTTATAATACAGGAATTAGCTATTCTAATCACTCCACCAGCAGCAATTACTTTATGGTCAGTGGCTTCCAGAAATGGTTTAATCATTTTTTGCAAAGAATCTTCTAGTAACAAACAATCAACATCAATACAGGCAACATATTTATTGGTACTAATATTTAGTCCTAGATTTAAAGCATCTGCTTTTCCGCCGTTTTCCTTATCCACTACAATTAATTTCTCAAAAGCAGGATTAGTAGATTTAAAGACACCTTTTCTTAATGGCTTAGTCGCAACCTGATTGTTGATTAAATAATCAACTTTTATCAAATCATAAGCAGTGATTAATTTTTCTAAAGTATCGTCTTTACTGCCATCATTTATTATAATTACATCATAATTTACATAATGATTAGAAAGCAAAGAGCGTACATTTTCGACAATGTTTAAGCTTTCATTGTAAGCAGGAGCAATGATAGAAATTGATGGAGAAATGGAAGAAGATAATATTTCAGTATAGTTTACAAAACTATTTTTTTTCATGTAATTCACCGTTTCAAAAGCCGATATTATTGCTAAAATAATATAGGATGATATAGCGGCCATTGCAAAGCCAAAAAAGATATAATCAAAAAAATTGATGAGTTGTTCTGGTAAATCTAGCATCATAGTTAACTAGCTATTGTAAAATCTTTATCTATTGTAAAATCGGTCGCTGTTGTATTGACTTTAAATGTATTGTCATCATCAACAGTAATAAGGTTCAAGGTTTTCATTACTGAAATTCGAATGAAAAAATTATCGTGTTCAATATGTTCTCTAATAAACGGAATATCGTCTGGCATTGCCATTTCTTCCATCATTTTAAAAAAAGCAATTTGCTCCTCTAAACTTCTGGTAAAATAATCTTCTTTTAAAATTGCTACTGCTTCATGAATTCCTAAATGTGTAACAACATTTATAGCTTCAATTCTGATGTCGACATTTGGATGATTAAAAAGCGCAATGATTTCATCACTTACACCAAATTGATTGTATATTCTGGCTAATTTCAAAGTGAATGAAAGCACTGAAGTGTTATTAGAACGCATCCAATTATTCATATCCGGTACTTCGAGATTATTGAATTTATTTAAAATTTCTAACAATTGAATTTGGTCCCATTCTGACAACGGATTTTCCAAAATATCTAAAAATTTTAATCCATCAAACCGAAATAACTTGACTAAATATTTCTGAATTTCATTACGTACTTCTTTTTTAGGATGATTTATTAATAGAATAATTTCATCATGCGCTTCTTTAATTTCAAATAACGTTAATTCTCTGATAGCTCTGGCTACAGCATCCCATTTCTTACTTTTTAACTTAGAAGTTGCTGAATTGATAAGTCCTGTTTGATAGTATAAATTTTGAATTGCATCGGATGTTTCTCCCGAAATTTCATTTTTTAATTTTAAAAAAGTAGCAATTATTAGTTTTCTTTTTAAACGGTTTTCAGCATTCTTTTTAAAATAATCAACTATTTTTTGTTGTTGTAAACGACTATCTTTATCGTCATCTGCATAGAGATATTCTATAAGTTCCGATTCATATTTTTTCTTGTAAGTAGCTTCAATTCGTCCCTTTATTCTTAATCGGTCTCTAAGGTTTTTTAAATAAACAAGAAGTGTTATTATAATTACAATAAAAAGCAAAGATAAATAAGCACAAAATTGAATAATTGGGTGCGAATTATTTAATGCTTCAACGCTATTTTGAAGTAATTCTAACATAACCAATGATTTATAGCTTTACTGCAATAACCTTTTGATACGAATAATTAATTCGTTGGGACTAAAGGGTTTACTCATAAAATCAGTAGCTCCCAGATTAAATGCGCTCAAAACCATTTCTTCTTGTCCAGCAGCAGAAAATACAACAATAGGAGTTTTCATTTCCAGTTTGTTTCTCACATGACTAATAACTTCTAGTCCACTAATAAAAGGCATCATGATATCAGTAAGAATCATGTCAGGTCTGTTGTCTTCAATTAAATTAACAGCTTCTTTACCGTTAGTAGCTATTAAAAGTTGATAACCTTCTTTTTCTAATTTGAACTGTAATAATTTTGCAAGGATTGAGTTATCGTCGGCTAGGACAATTTTTTTTGAAAGATTCATTTTCTTGTAGGTTATTGGTTTTCGTAATTGGGGTTTTACAAGATAAAAGTAATGAATAATTTCAATAATATCGATTAAGTGTTTATAATAGTCGGTAAAATGCAGTTTTTATGTTAATTTCACATAAAAGTATTACAGAATAAATATTTTTATTTTCTTCTAATTTGAAAATAATTAGAATCCTTCAAAGACGCCTAATCCAAAAAGAGCAAAATCATATTTTACAGGATCAGATGAGTCAAATTCTCTAAGTTTGGAATCCAATTCAAAAAGTGCTTTTCCGTCATTTTGTTTGCGGGTAAGTATGCCTAATTTTCGGGCTACATTTCCCGAATGAACATCTAATGGACATGAAAGTAGAGCAGGAGGAATAGTTTTCCAAATCCCTAAATCGACACCTTTATTATCTTGACGACACATCCAGCGTAAATACATGTTAATTCTCTTAGCTGCCGAATTATTCAAAGGATCTGAAATGTGTTTTTGGGTTCGGGCTAAATGCGGAAGATCAAAAAAGGTTTTCTTAAACTCGGAAATACTCTTTTGCATCGAATTTGTTTCTTGATGTCTAGCGAAAACAGTTTCTAGTCCACCGTGGTTTCGATAAATATTTTGTAGAGATTTGATAAAACCGATGAAATCATGGCCGTTAAAAGTACGATGCACAAATGTTTCTAATCGAGCCAAATCTTCATCAGAATGCGACATGACAAAATCATAAGGAGTGTTTCCCATTAATTCCATCATGCGATGACTGTTTTTGATAATCATTTTTCGATTTCCCCAGGCAATCGTAGCACTCAAAAATCCTGCAATTTCAATATCTTCTTTTTGTGTGAACAAATGCGGAATTTGTACAGGATCACTTTCTATAAAGTCAAGTGTGTTGTATTGAAGGACTTTTTCGTCAAGAAAATCTTTGAGTTCGGCTTGAGTCATATTTGTTGAGATTCAAAGTTTTTAAAAAGATGTTGTGCTTAGTTACCTCAGTATCTTAGCAACTTAGTATCTTTTTAAGAGCTAATTTGTCCGTCTACCATCACCAGTTTTCTATCAGCCATATTTGCTAATTCTTCGTTGTGCGTTACAATAACAAAAGTTTGTCCAAATTCATCTCTTAATTTAAAAAACAATTGGTGTAAATTTTCTGCCGACGCAGTATCCAAATTCCCCGAAGGTTCATCGGCAAAAATTACGGCTGGTTTGTTGATTAAAGCTCTGGCAACCGCAACACGTTGTTGTTCTCCGCCCGAAAGTTCGTTGGGTTTGTGATTAATTCGATGAGAAAGACCAAGGTAAGTTAATAGTTTTATAGCTTCCTCCTCGGTTTCTTTTTTTGATTTATTAGCTATAAATGCTGGAATACATACATTTTCAAGCGCAGTAAACTCAGGTAATAATTGGTGAAATTGAAAGATAAAACCTAAATTTAGATTTCTGAATTTAGATAAATTTTTGTCATTCATTGACAAAATGTTTTCATTGTTAATTCGAAGTTCAATTTCGCTATCTTTATTCGGACTGTCTAATGTGCCTAAAATTTGTAATAGCGTTGTTTTTCCTGCTCCTGAAGCACCTACAATAGATACGATTTCTCCTTTTTGGATGTGTAAATCAACTCCTTTTAAAACGTGAAGTTGGTCGTAATATTTGTGTAAGTTTTTAGCTTGTATCATGGTTAGCAGTTTTTACAAAGAAACAAAGATTTTAATGATTATAAAATCAGAAAAAGCATATTTTTAGACTAAAAAGCATAAATTTGAGTTAATAGAAATAAGGGATTGAAGTTATATAAACGTTTAAAAAACTATTTATGGAAAAAGAGGTAACGACAGAAGTGGCAACATTTGCAGGAGGTTGTTTTTGGTGTACTGAGGCAGTTTTTTTAGAATTAAAAGGAGTGCAGAGTGTTATTTCAGGATATATAGGAGGAAATACCTTGAACCCTACATATAAAGAAATTTGTCAAGGAGACACAGGTCATGCTGAAGCCATTCAAATTAATTTTGATCCAACAGTAATTTCTTTCGGAGAATTATTAGAATTGTTTTTTGCAACTCATGATCCGACTACTTTAAACCGTCAGGGAAATGATGTGGGAACACAATACCGAAGTGAGATTTTCTATCATAATGAGGAACAACGAGAAATTTCGGAAGACTTTATTCGCTTTTTAACTCAAGAATCTGTTTTTGATAAACCAATTGTTACCAAAGTATCTGCTGCTTCTACTTTTTTTGAAGCCGAAGATTATCATAAAAATTATTACAATCAAAACAAATCCCAAAGTTATTGTTCATTTGTAATTACTCCTAAAATCAATAAAGTGAGAACTTATTTTAAGGACAAACTAAAAGAAGTTTAGAGTTTAATATAATAAAAGCATCAGGAATGGAACCAAGATACAAAAAGCTTTTTTTAGGAATTATTTTCGATGCTATCGGAATGCTTTCTTTTACCATACCTTTTATAGGTGAATTTTCAGATGTAGTTTGGGCACCCATGGCTGGTTTTTTAATGACCAAAATGTATAAAGGTTCATTGGGGAAAATAGGGGGGATTATCGCTTTTGTAGAAGAATTTTTTCCGCTGACAGATATTATTCCAACCTTTACCTTAACTTGGATTTATTATTACATTATAAAAAAAGAAAACTAATCTTTTTGCTTTTTGAAAATAAATCCTAATCCAATTCTTTGAAGCATTTTTTTAGAAAAAGGAAAAAAGAATTTCGATTGGCCAAAAATATAACCAAAGAACATTAACAAGAAAGGGTATAACGGAAGCACCAAAACAATTAAGATAAAATAATAAAGAGACCAATGTGTGTTTTCTCTATTGATATCTAAAAGATTCATTAGGTAACTAGAGATTTTGGCAGACAAAGAACCATTTATAGCAAAAACTATAAAAATAATTACTAAATCATAATTAGAATCGATTCCCCAACGTCTCTTTAATTTTTCCATATTTGTTCAAGATAACAACAAATATAACAAGATTATCTCAGAGGAACACGACCAAAAAGCCTTTGACGGTAATTATTTTGAAAATAAATCATATAGTTATAGATCAAATAATTTACTTCGTATCCATAATCAATGTTGGAATCATAATCGATGCTCATTTCATATAAATCACGACTAAAACGCTGTGGTTGTAAAAAACGGTTATTCCATTCGTTGACATATAGTTGGTTTTTAGTTTCTAAATAACTTTGGGTGTAAAAACCTCGTGGATGAGCCATAGAATTTAACCAGGTAGAAAAACCAGGGTCAATAATAATTACTTCATATTCCAGATCATCATTGGCTATTTTAATCGTGTCATTACTACTGGAAGTTTGGTTTTCCTGTTTTGTGATGTTTGTTTTTTGGGTAGTACAGCTTATTAGAATAATACCCAAAATTAATGCGAGTAAATAAAGACTTTTTTTCATGATAGTAAATTATCTTGATTTAAAATTACGGATTAAATAGCTGATTTTAGTTCTTTTATAAAAAAAAATGCCATTTATCGTTTTAATAAATGGCATTTGTATAAAATATTTTTCTGATTTTATTTCCCGAAAAGTTTCCCCAGCATACCGCCTAATCCACCTTTTTTAGTGAGTTCAACAGCATCATCAAGATCAACTTTTCCATCTGCATTTTGATCTAGTCCAAAATGAATTCCGTAAGTAGAAATAGCTTCCATAATTCCAGCATTTTCTGGGCTATCGCCACCAGTCAGAGAGCTAAGAATATCAGAAATGTTTAAACTATTATCTTTAGGATCATTAGCTTTTGCAATTAAAGAACCTAAAATTTTCGGAATCATTGCTGTTGCAGTACTTGTAGCGGTAGCTGAATTGATTCCCAATTTTTCGGTCAATGAGCTCGATACCTGATTTGTAATTTCGTGTATCACAGGATTATTTTTGTCAATATCTTTTCCTTGTAAAATTCCTGCTATTTGAGATAAATCAGCTTGACTTGCTATTTTTTGTAAACTTGAAAAAATAGAATTACTGGTTTCTTTTAGGACCGCCTCATTTTGTTCGTTTGGAATTGCTTCGTTTTTTACAACTGCATCTGCCCCAAATTCCTGTACTAATTGTGATAATTGTGTTAACATGAGATTTGCTTTATAGGTTTAATTCCAAATTTAATAAAAAAAAGGACTCATTAGCTAATTTGCCATGAGTCCTTTTGTGTTATAAAAACTTTAATTTTAGCTTAACAAACTAATAATTTGTGATGCTAATTCAGTTCCAATTCTGTCTTGAGCTTCTCCTGTTGCAGCTCCAATGTGTGGAGTCAAAGAGATTTTAGAGTGCATTAACAATTGTGTTGCTGGAGTTGGTTCGTTTTCAAAAACGTCTAATCCTGCAAAAGCAACTTTTCCGCTGTCTAAAGCTTTAACTAAATCTACTTCATTAATAACACCACCACGAGCACAGTTTACAATACCTACGCCGTCTTTCATAGTAGCAAATTCTTTTTCAGTTACAATATAACCGTTTTGAGCAGGAACGTGTAATGTAATGAAATCAGCTTCCTGGAATAAAGATTCTAATGATTGAGGAACAATAGTAGTAGTTACTGATTGTCCGTCAAAGAATTCTACTTTAACATCTACTGAAGGAATAAAACTATCAGCAGCAATAACTTTCATACCTAAACCAAGAGCCATTTTAGCTGTAGCCTGACCAATACGACCAATACCTACAATTCCTAAAGTTTTTCCTCTTAATTCAGTACCGTTACCGTAAGCTTTTTTCAGGTCATTAAATTTAGTGTCTCCTTCTAATGGCATGTTTCTGTTAGAATCATGCAAGAAACGAACACCTGATAATAAATGAGCAAAAACTAATTCAGCTACAGATTCTGATGAAGAAGCAGGGGTATTGATTACATGAATTCCTTTGCTTTTAGCATAATCCACATCAATATTATCCATACCTACACCACCACGACCGATGATTTTAATGCCCGGACAAGCATCAATAATGTCCTTACGAACTTTAGTCGCACTACGAACAAGAATAACGCTTACGTTATTTTCGTTAATGTAATTCGCTACTTGTTCTTGAGCAACTTTTGTAGTGATTACTTCAAAACCACCTTTTTCTAAAGCTAAGATTCCACTTTTTGAAATCCCGTCGTTTGCTAATACTTTCATGTTTTTTTATTACATTAAGAGGGTTGTATCCTCAAATTAATTGAATGTTTTAGAAGCTATTTCCCGCTATCCGTTTCAATCTTGTGTCGGCGTAGATGCCTGCCTCCACAAGGATTTCCACTTCTATCGGGGCTAGAGCCTCTGCTAGCAATTTTAATTTAAAGATTGAAAAATTTAATAATTCAATCAATAACTTCAATTAAATAAATACAGATTCTTTTAATCTTTTAATCTTTCAATCATTGAATCTTTTAATTTATTTAAACTGCTTTTTCCAAAGCTTGCATCGTATCTACTAAAACTTGTACGCTTTCAATTGGCATAGAGTTGTAAATAGATGCTCTGTAACCACCTACAGAACGGTGTCCTGGTAAACCAGAAATTCCAGCATCTTTCCACATTTTGTCAAATGTTTCAGTGTGCTCAGGATTAGTCAATAAGAAAGTAACATTCATATTAGAACGATCTTCCTTAACAGCAGCTCCTTTAAATAATGGGTTTCTGTCAATTTCGTTGTAAAGCAATTCTGCTTTAGCGTTGTTTAGTTTTTCAACAGCAGCAATTCCGCCTTTTTCCTTGATCCATCTCAATGTCAATAGAGACGCGTACACAGGGAAAACAGGAGGAGTGTTAAACATACTATCCGCCTTAACGTGTTTGGCATAATCCAGCATACTTGGAATAGCACGACCGTTTTTACCGATGATTTCTTCTTTAATAACTACTAATGTAGCTCCTGCAGGTCCCATATTTTTTTGAGCACCAGCATAAATAATATCAAATTGAGAAAAATCCAATTGTCTAGAGAAAATATCAGAACTCATATCACATACTAATGGAACATTAGTTTGAGGAAATGATTTCATTTGAGTACCAAAAATAGTATTGTTAGAAGTACAGTGGAAATAATCTGCATCAGCAGGAATTTCATATCCTTTTGGTATAAAAGTATAATTATCATCTTTTGAAGAAGCTACAATAACTGTTTCTCCAAAAAGTTTTGCTTCTTTAATAGCTGCAGTAGCCCAGGTTCCTGAATCTAAATAAGCTGCTTTTCCACCTTCTTTCATCAAGTTATAAGGAACCATCAAGAATTCAAGACTTGCTCCACCTCCAAGAAAAAGAGCTTGGTATCCTTTTCCTTCTAGTCCAAGTAACTCAAGAGCTAAAGCTCTGGCTTCGTCCATAACAGCAACGAAATCTTTGCTTCTATGCGAAATTTCTAAAATTGATAATCCTGAATTATTGAAGTTTAAAATAGCTTCTGCTGATTTTTCAAAAACTTCCTGTGGTAAGATAGATGGTCCTGCGCTGTAATTGTGTTTTTTCATGGTGTAGTTTAAGTCCAAAAAATTAAAATGCAAATTTCGGTAATAGGACTCGAATAAGCATTAAAATATTCATAATAATTATTAAAATTTTTTCTATGTTATTAACAAAAACGATATAGTATCAGTATTATCCGCATAATCCCATAATTTAGGTCTTTGCGTCTGTCCCAATGCAACACTATTTTTTATTAAATTATTGCTCACAATGCATTGAATATGTTCTGCTTCGGCTTCTAATTTTTTTTCTAAATCCGCAAGGTTTTCGTAATATTCGTAAAACACACTAGAAATTGGCGAAGCATGGCTGCTGTCTTCTTTTATGGTAAGAAAACCATTGTCTAGTAATTTAAAATTACTCATCAGGAAAACCGCCTTGTTATAATCGTAATTATTAGCGTATTTCTCATAATGAATCACATCCTGGTATTCGAATATGGCTTCAAAAAAGGAATCAAATTTGTATCCTTTAGGGACAAAAAGTTTAGAAACATTGCGGCATCCTAAACCAAAATACCTGAAAATATCTTCGCCTAAAGCAATTAACTGTTCTTTGGTTTCTTCGCCATTTAAAACAGCAATAGAATTTCGACTTTTTCGAATAATTGAAGGCTTGTCTTTAAAATAGTATTCAAAATAACGGGCTGTGTTGTTACTTCCGGTGGCAATTACAGCATCAAAATTTTCTAATTTGCCTTCGCTAAAAGTGATCTTGTTTTCTAATTCCGGAGCTATATGAATCAGGTATTTTGCAAGAAAAGGAAGTAAATGTTGGTCATTTGAAGATGTTTTTACTAAAACATCGTGTCCTGTTATCAAAACCGACAGAAAATCATGAAAACCTACTAAAGGAATATTTCCTGCTAATATTAAAGCGACTTTTTTAGGTTGTACGTTGTCAAAATTGTATTTCGATAACCATTCGTTTAGATTTTCTGCTGTTAAAGCTTCTGCCCAGGAATCTATAGCATAATGCACTTGTTCAGGAGTGTACCAGCCATTGTGTGATTGCGAAAGCTGAATCAAATCAACAAAAGAATCAAAAAAAATAGCATTGCCTAAAACTCCTTCTTTTTGATGGTTTTCGGCTTCGGAAAATTGGCTTAAAAACTTTCCTAATTCTATAAAAATATTTTTTTTGTTTTCTAATGTCATAATGTTTGTTTATGAAATGTTTTGATTGTAATTTTGCACAAAAGTAAGATTTAATAAGTCGAAAGTCAAAAGTCTTATGTCAAATGTTTTTTGGCTATTAAGATTTTTACTTTAAAAACACAAACACACAACAAAATGGCAATTATCATAACAGACGAATGTATCAACTGTGGTGCATGTGAACCAGAATGCCCAAATACAGCAATCTATGAAGGTGCTGATGACTGGAGATATAAAGATGGTACTAAATTAAGTGGAAAAATAGTTCTTCCTGATGGGACAGAGGTTGATGCTGATGAGGCTCAAACTCCAATTTCTGATGAGGTGTACTATATTGTTCCTGGAAAATGTACAGAGTGTAAAGGGTTTCATGATGAACCTCAATGTGCTGCTGTGTGTCCTGTAGATTGTTGTGTTCCTGATGATAATCATGTTGAGGATGAAGAAACATTATTGAATAGACAAGCTTTCTTGCATGACGAATAGTTCATTGCAGTTATAGTTTTAAGTATAAAAAATCCTAAGCAATAGTTTAGGATTTTTTTTTGTTTTAATTGGAAGAAAATAAAAAGGAAAATAGCTTTAATAAAAGAAAGAAATAGTGGTTTCTTATTAATTATGGAATTAGGCTATCTATGAATTTTATATATTATATTTGCAACTTTTAAAATCAAAACTAAAACGCATAGCGAAAATCGCTGGCTGTAAACAATACGATCATGAAAGCAGGAATTGTAGGATTACCAAACGTTGGGAAATCAACTTTATTTAATTGTTTGTCAAATGCTAAGGCGCAAAGTGCAAACTTTCCATTTTGTACTATCGAACCTAATATTGGTGTGGTAAATGTACCAGATCCACGTATCAATAAATTAGAAGAATTAGTAAAGCCAGAGCGTGTTCAAATGGCAACTGTTGATATTGTTGATATTGCAGGTTTGGTAAAAGGAGCAAGTAAAGGAGAAGGTCTTGGAAATCAATTCTTAGGTAATATTAGAGAGTGTAATGCTATTATTCACGTATTGCGTTGTTTTGATAATGATAATATTGTTCACGTTGACGGAAATGTGAATCCAATTCGCGACAAGGAAACTATCGATATCGAATTGCAGTTGAAAGATTTAGAAACGGTTGAAAAACGTTTGGAAAAAGTAAATCGTGCAGCTAAAACTGGAAATAAAGAAGCACAAACGGAGAAAGCACTTTTAGATAGAATTAGAGAAGCTTTATTGCAAGCAAAATCAGCTCGTACTATTCTTCCACAAAATAATGATGAGGAAGTTTTATTAGAAACGTTTCAGTTAATTACTGCAAAACCAGTTTTGTATGTTTGTAATGTGGATGAAAATTCAGCTGTAAGCGGAAATAAATATGTTGATCAGGTAAAAGAATTAGTAAAAGATGAAGATGCTGAAGTAATTATTCTTTCTGTTGGTGCTGAAGCTGATATCACAGAATTAGAAAGCTACGAAGAGCGTCAGGTTTTCTTAGAAGATATGGGACTTGAAGAGCCAGGGGCTTCTGTTTTAATTCGTGCTGCTTATAAATTATTAAAACAACAAACGTATTTTACCGCAGGTGTAAAAGAAGTTCGTGCCTGGACTATCAATATTGGATCAACTGCACCACAAGCTGCTGGTGTTATCCACACTGATTTTGAAAAAGGATTCATCCGTGCCGAAGTAATTTCGTATGAGGATTATGTTACTTACGGTTCAGAAGCAAAAGCAAAAGAAGCAGGGAAATTCAAAGTAGAAGGAAAAGAATATATCGTTAAAGATGGTGATGTTATGCATTTCCGTTTTAATGTGTAGTTTTTTAGAATAAAGAAAAGAGAATACAGAAAATAGATAAAAACTGCTCAAGCGATTGAGCAGTTTTTTTTTTTTTTATGTAACAAAATAACATGATAGAAAGGATTGCATGGTTATAATGTAATTTTTAAAGCGAATATTGAAATTTTTTACTTTCTAAAATTACTTAAATTTGAAAGGATTGTAAAATTTAGAAAAATGAAGTCTAAAGAATTTTTATCAAGAACAGGATTTCTTTTAAAAGAGAGTGGTTTGGCTTTCTTAGATGATAATGCTATTAAATTAAGCGCAGCACTTTCGTACTACACCATTTTCGCACTTCCGCCACTGTTAATCATTATTATTACGGTTTGTGGTTTTTTCTTTGGAGAAGAAGCTGTTACGGGGCAACTTTACGGACAAATTAACGAAATGATTGGTAATGATGCTGCAATCCAAATTCAAAATGCAATTAAGAACGTAGCTCTTGCTGACAGTAATGTATTTGTAACTGTTTTTGGAATCGTTATGTTGCTTATTGGTGCGTCAGGTGTTTTTGCTGAAATTCAAAGTTCTATTAATTTTATATGGGAAATTAGTGCAAAACCTAAAAGAGGATTGAAAAAATTCATTCAAAATAGGGTAATGTCTTTTTCTATGATTGCATCCGTAGGGTTTTTAATGTTAGTCAGTTTAATGGTCAATACAGTGTTAGATTTATTAAGCGGACGGATTATGAATTACTTTCCTGAAAGTGCTTTTTATTTCTTTTACGTACTTAATATTATCATCGTTTTTGCTATAATTACGTTGTTGTTTACCATCATTTTTAGAACCCTTCCCGATGGAATTATTAAAATGAAAGATGCTTTAATTGGCGCTTCTTTTACTTCATTATTTTTTATAATAGGTAAGTTTGCAATAGGATTTTATTTAGGAAGTTCTACAATTGCTACTGTTTATGGTGCGGCAGGTTCTATAATAATTATTCTGGTTTGGGTATACTATTCGGCAATAATTCTGTACTTTGGAGCTGAATTCACAAAAGTATATGCTAAGAATTTTGGAGGTGCAATTCAGCCTAACAAATATTCTGTACGTATCAAAAAAGAGATTATTGAGATTGAACCCATTTTAAAACCAACTAAATGAAAATTATAGCCTTTGGCGGAAGCCCTAGTAAAAACTCTATCAATAAAAAATTAGCGACTTATGCTGCTTCACTTTTTACAAATGCTGAAGTTGAAATATTGGATTTGAATAATTTTCAAATGCCTTTGTTTACGGTTGATCTCGAAGCAGAAATTGGTCAGCATGAATTGGCGAAAGCTTTTTTAGCAAAAATTGAATCTGCGGATTTTTTAGTGGTTTCATTGGCTGAAAATAATGGAAATTACTCGGCTGCTTTCAAAAATATATTCGATTGGTGTTCCAGAATAACACCGAAAGTATTTCAGGAAAAACCCATGTTGCTTTTGGCTACATCACCTGGAGCCAGAGGAGGAGCATCTGTATTAGAAATTGCAAAAACGGCTTTTCCGCGTTATGGTGCCGATATAAAAGCTACATTCTCATTGCCTAATTTTAATGCTAATTTTGATATAGAAAAATTAGAAATTTCAAATTCTGAATTAGATAATCAGTTGAAAGAGATTATTAAAGATCTGTAGTCTTTTTTAAGTAATTTTAGGATTAAAATAAAGCAACATGCGAAAACAATTTGGAGCCAAGCCTTCTAAATTAGATTTAGAAAATTATTCTAAATCAACTTATTGGAACGGTAAAATTTTTCAAAATTTAGAAGAAACCACTATGGATTTTTCTTTGTCGAATTTACCTAAATTTCTACACAAACAATTTTGTGAAAAGACAGACAGACAACCCTTAAAGTCTTTGTCTATTTTACCTTTCGATAGAAAAGAATTTGAATCTGGTGGTCATTCCATGAAAAGTATCTGGTATGGTCATTCGGCAATTTTAATGCGATTGAATTACAAGAATATTCTAATTGATCCTATGTTTGGTTCTAATGCAGCGCCAATTGCTCCATTTAAAATAAAACGTTTTAGCGAAGCGATTTTAGATCTCATCGATGAATTTCCTGAAATTGATTTGGTTTTAATTTCTCATGATCATTACGATCACTTGGATTACGATAGTATTTTGAGACTTAAAAATAAAGCCAGGCAATTTTATGTGGCTATGGGGGTAAAAAGACATTTGGTTTCCTGGGGAATTGATTCTGCAAAAATAACCGAATTCAATTGGTGGGAAGATTCCGTTTTCGAAAATATTAAAATTACTTTTACGCCAACCCGCCATTTCTCAGGAAGAGGATTGTTGGACAGAGCCAAATCACTTTGGGGTGGATGGGCTTTTAAAACAGAAACAGAAAATGTTTGGTTTAGTGGAGATAGCGGTTACGGTAAGCATTTTGTTCAAATTGGAGCTCAATTAGGTCCTTTTGATTTTGCTTTTATGGAATGTGGACAGTACAACGAAAATTGGCACCAAATTCATATGTATCCGGAAGAAAGTGTACAAGCTTCAATTGACGCTCAGGTACAAAATATGATGCCGGTACATTGGGCAGGATTTGCACTGGCACAACATTCCTGGCAGGAACCTGTTGATCGATTTGTTGAAAAAGCAACAAATGAAAATCTAAATTTTATTATTCCTGAAATAGGTAAAATATTTAACTCTAAAACGAAGAGGGATGCCCAATTTTGGTATAAAAACAATCAGTAAATTCGAATTACGGGTTTAAATTTTGTCAAAAACATTCTTAATAACTTTGATGGCTTCTGCTTTTAATATCTATCGGGAAATCTTATATTAGCGGAAAATCGATAAATTTTAAAATGTCTGAACAAAATCAATACAACGAAGATAATATTCGATCGCTCGACTGGAAAGAGCACATCCGTATGCGTCCCGGAATGTATATTGGGAAGTTGGGTGATGGTTCTTCGCCAGATGATGGAATTTACATTTTATTAAAAGAAGTGCTGGACAATTGTATCGATGAGTTTGTCATGGGTGCTGGAAAAACAATTGAGGTAACTATCAAAGACAAAACGGTTTCCGTGCGCGATTACGGTCGTGGAATTCCGTTAGGAAAAGTGGTTGATGTAGTCTCTAAGATGAATACTGGTGGAAAGTATGATTCGTTAGCTTTTAAAAAATCAGTAGGTTTAAATGGAGTAGGTACCAAGGCGGTGAATGCTTTGTCTAATTATTTCCGTGTGGAATCTGTTAGAGAAGAAAAACAAAAAGCTGCCGAATTTTCTGCTGGAAACTTAGTTTTAGAAGAAGATGTAATTGATACTACCAAACGAAAAGGAACCAAAGTTACTTTTATTCCTGATGAAGCTATTTTTAAAAATTACAAATTCAGAAATGAGTATGTAGTTAAAATGCTAAAGAATTATTGTTACCTCAACACTGGATTAACTATAATTTACAATGGCGAAAAATATTTTTCAGACTACGGATTACGAGATTTATTAGACGAAAATATAGCTGAAGAAGATAAGGTTTACAATATTATTCATCTAAAAGGAGATGATATCGAAATTGCTATGACTCATAGTAAATCGCAATATAGTGAGGAATACCATTCTTTTGTAAACGGTCAAAATACGACTCAGGGAGGAACGCATTTGGTTGCTTTTAGAGAAGCAATTGTAAAAACCATTCGTGAGTTTTATAACAAAGGTTTTGAACCATCCGATATTCGAAAATCAATTGTTGGTGCGGTAAGTATCAAGGTGATGGAGCCGGTTTTTGAATCGCAAACTAAAACCAAATTAGGTTCAACCGATATTGGTTCTGAGCCAGGAATGCCTTCTGTTAGAACGTTTGTCAATGACTTCGTAAAAAATAATTTAGATAATTATTTACATAAAAATCCGGAAACAGCTGATTTGCTTTTACGCAAAATTTTGCAAGCCGAAAGAGAGCGTAAAGAACTTTCGGGTATTCGAAAATTAGCGAAAGACCGAGCAAAAAAAGCCAGTTTACACAATAAAAAATTACGTGATTGCCGAGTGCATTTGCCAGATGTTAAGAATCCACGGTATTTAGAAAGTACACTTTTTATAACTGAGGGAGATTCGGCATCAGGATCTATTACTAAATCCCGAGATGTGAATACACAAGCTGTTTTTAGTTTACGAGGAAAACCATTGAATTCTTATGGCATGAGCAAGAAAATTGTTTATGAAAATGAGGAATTCAACTTGTTGCAAGCCGCTTTAGATATTGAAGACGATATGGAAAACCTGCGTTACAATAATATTGTAATTGCTACCGATGCCGATGTCGACGGAATGCACATTCGATTATTGTTAATTACTTTTTTCCTGCAATTTTTTCCCGAATTAATTAAAGAAGGACATTTGTATATTTTGCAAACACCATTGTTTAGAGTTCGAAATAAAAAAGAAACCATTTATTGCTACTCTGAAGAAGAGCGTAAAGCTGCAATTGAAAAGCTAAAACCAAAACCAGAAATCACCCGATTTAAAGGTTTGGGAGAAATTTCACCTGATGAGTTCAAGAATTTCATTGGAGAAACGATTCGTTTAGATCCAATTATGATGGACAAGAATACTTCAATTGAGCAATTATTGTCATTCTATATGGGGAAAAATACACCAGATAGACAGGAGTTTATTATTAAGAATTTGAAAGTGGAGTTGGATACATTGGAGGCAAGCTAGAAATAGTTTTAAAAGGGAAAAAATTGTCAAAAGATCTTCAAAATAAAGTTTTATTCCAGCAAGTAGTTGAGCTATTGCAAAATGCCCGACAACAGGTTTTGCGTACCGTGAATTCAACAATGGTTTATACCTATTTTGAGATTGGGAGAATAATAGTTGAAGAAGAACAAAGTGGAAAAGACCGAGCGGAATATGGAAAACAAATTCTAAAAGGACTTTCTAAACAATTGACAAATGAGTTTGGAAAAGGGTTTTCTATAGTTAATTTAGAGAATATGAGAAAGTTCTACTTGGCTTACTCAATTTCCCAGTCAGTGACTCGGATATTACAAATTCAAAAAACCCAGTCAGTGACTGGGGAATTTAAATCTCAAAAAGAGCAGTCACTGATTTCGTTTTCTGAAAAATCAATTTCGAAATCACTGATTTCGTTTTTCAAACTAACGTGGACACATTATGTTTTCTTAATGCGGATTGATGATGAAAAAGAGAGACGTTTTTACGAAATAGAATCTGAAAAATACAATTGGAGTGTTCGAGAGTTAAAACGTCAGTATGATTCTGCCCTTTATACAAGATTGGCTTTGAGCCTAGATAAGGAAGGAGTTTTAAAGTTTTAGAGCAAGGTCAAATTATTGAGAAACCAAAAGATATAATTAAAGATCCTTACATTTTAGAATTTCTTGGATTGCCTGAATTGCATCAGTATTCTGAAACAGAATTGGAAGCAGAAATTATCAGTAAGTTAGAGCATTTTCTTTTAGAATTAGGACACGGATTCACTTTCGTTGCCCGCCAGGAAAGAATTACTTTTGATGATAAACATTTCCGAATTGATTTGGTTTTCTATAATCGGATTTTGAAATGTTTTGTTCTAATTGACTTGAAAATTGGGGAATTAAAACATCAGGATTTAGGACAAATGCAAATGTATGTCAATTATTATGATAGAGAAATGCGTTTAGAAGATGAAAATAAAACCATTGGAATTGTACTTTGTCAAAATAAAAGTGATTTAGTTGTAGAGTATACTTTACCAGAAAATAATGAGCAAATTTTTGCCAGCAAATACAAAACAGTTCTTCCTAGTAAGGAAGATTTGATAAAATTAATTTCGTAATTTGAATAAATGAAAGACGAAGAAGACGATAACATAATTCCGGATAACGAAGAAAATAATTCAGAAGAAAACTCTCTTGATGAAAATCAGGACGGGGAGGATGCTGATGAAATTATTCCTGTAGTAGATGCCAAACATTTTGAAGGACAGCATTTTTACGAGAATACTGAAGAAGACAGCCATGATACCATTACCAAAGTTACGGGAATGTACAAAGACTGGTTCTTGGATTATGCTTCTTATGTTATTCTGGAGCGTGCTGTTCCAGCTATTGAGGACGGATTCAAACCGGTACAACGCCGAATTATGCACTCTCTTAAAGAGTTGGATGACGGTCGTTATAACAAGGTGGCGAATGTTGTTGGTCACACCATGCAGTATCATCCTCACGGTGATGCCAGTATTGGTGATGCCATGGTGCAAATTGGTCAAAAAGATTTATTGATTGATTGCCAGGGAAACTGGGGGAATATTTTAACTGGCGATGGAGCGGCGGCTTCGCGTTATATTGAGGCACGTTTATCTAAATTTGCTTTGGAGGTTTTGTATTCGCCAAAAATTACCGATTGGGGCGTTTCTTATGATGGTCGTCGTGCGGAACCGAATAATCTTCCGGTAAAATTTCCGTTGCTTTTGGCTCAGGGTGCCGAAGGAATTGCTGTTGGACTTTCGACAAAAGTCTTACCACATAATTTTAATGAGTTGATAGATGCGTCTATCAAAATTTTAAAAGGAAAATCGTTTACATTATATCCAGATTTTATGACACAAGGTATTGCCGATGTGTCTAATTATAACGATGGATTGCGTGGTGGACGTGTACGTGTACGTGCTAAAATTGCACAACTCGACAAAAATACTTTGGTGATTACCCAAATTCCGTTTTCGACAAATACTACAACTTTAATTGATAGTATTTTGAAAGCGAATGATAAAGGGAAAATCAAAATCAAGAAAATTGAAGACAATACAGCTGCTGAGGTTGAAATTTTAATTCATCTTTATCCAGGAGTTTCTCCAGATAAAACCATAGATGCATTATTTGCTTTTACAGCTTGTGAAACCTCTGTAGCACCTTTAGGTTGTGTTATTGAAGATAATAAACCATTGTTTATTGGAGTTTCGGAAATGTTAAAGATTTCGACGGCAAGAACAGCCGATTTGCTTAGACAAGAGCTGGAAATTCAATTAGAAGAATTAAAAAACAAATGGCATTTTTCTACTTTAGAAAAAATCTTCATTAGAGAAGAAATGTATATTGATTTCAAATTGTATTCTGACAGAGAATCTTTGTACAAATACATGTATGACCGATTTGAACCTTTCAGTAAATCATTTGTCAGAGTAATTAATGATGAGGATTTACAGCGATTGACGCAAATTCCGATGATTCGTATTACTCGTTTTGATTCGGATAAAGCGGATGATTTTATTTCGAAATTAGAAGACGAAATGAATGAGGTAGAGCATCATTTAGCCAATTTAACTGATTTTGCTATTGCTTATTTTACCAAATTAAAAGAGAAATACGGAAAAGGACGTGAGCGCCAAACGGAATTACGTATTTTTGATGATATTGAAGCCACAAAAGTAATATTGCGAAATACCAAACTTTATGTGGATCGATCTGAAGGTTTTGTGGGAACGAGTTTGAAAAAAGACGAATATGTTACTGATTGTTCAGATATTGATGATGTAATTGTTTTTCTGCGCGATGGAAATATGATGGTTACAAAAGTAGATGCCAAGACTTTTGTTGGAAAAGATATCATTCACGTAGCTGTTTTTGACAAAAGCGATAAGCGTACAATTTATAACGTGATTTATCGTGATGGAAAATCAGGGCCTTCCTATATCAAGAGATTTAATGTTTCGGGAGTTACAAGAGATAAATTATATGATTTAACTAATGGAACTAAAGGTTCGCAGATTCTGTATTTTACCTGTAATCCAAATGGAGAAGCAGAAGTTGTTACGGTTATTTTACGTCAGGTGGGAACTATCAAGAAATTGAAATTTGATATTGATTTTGCCAATTTAGCGATAAAAGGAAGAGCTTCTAAAGGAAATTTAGCATCCAAATATCCAATCAAAAAAATAGAAATCAAGGAGAAAGGAATTTCTACTTTATTGCCAAGAAAAATTTGGTATGATGATACCGTGCAACGATTGAACGTTGATGCAAGAGGAGAATTATTAGGCGAATTTAGACCCAATGATAAAATTTTAATTATCCAGCAATCAGGAAAATTAAAAGTGGTTATTCCGGAATTGACAACTCATTTTGAGGAAGATATGATTGTTTTAGAAAAATGGATTCCTAAAAAACCAATTTCGGCTATTTATTATGATGGAGAAAAAGAACGCTATTACTTAAAACGTTTCTTGGTAGAAACCGAAAATAAGGAGGAAACCTTTATAACCGAGCATCCAAATTCGCAATTAGAAATTGTATCTACAGATTATCGTCCAGTTGCTCAATTGGTTTATCCAAAAGTAAAAGGAGTGCAAAAAGACAGTTTGCATGTAGATATTGAAGAATTTATAGCTGTAAAAGGAATTAAAGCTTTAGGAAATCAATTGACAGCAGAGAAATTAAAGCAGGTTAATTTACTGGAATCTTTGCCTTATGAAGCTCCTGAAGAAATTATTCCAGAGGAAATGGAAGTTAAAGGCGAATTGAATGCCGATGATGGTCCAATCCATCTGGATGATGATGGACAAATAGGTCTTATCTTAGAATAATAGAGAAGCTTCCGTCGCAACGGAAGCTTTTTTTGTGACTTTATCTAAAAAGATGATACAACATACTAACGTCTTTTTCTCTGAGTTTTTTTAATATTTTAAGAAAAGCAATAGCAGTAATGTAAGCATCACCTATGGCAGTGTGACGGTCTTTTTTAGAAATGTCAAATTTATCGGCTAAATCGTCTAAGGAATAATGATCCTTATGTTGCAGTAAATTCGATTTTATTAATGTTTTTTTGTATAAAGAAGCAGTATCTAAAGTTCGGTTTGTGATTTTATCCAATCCGTTTCTAACCAGTGCATTATTAATCATCGTCATGTCAAATTTGGTGTGATGAGCAATAATAATCGAATCACCTAGATAGTCTAAAAACAATTGCAGTACCTGAAGTTCTGATTTATGATCCAAAACATCACTTCTAATAATACCGTGAATTTGTACGCTGGATTTATCAAAATGTTCCTGATCCATATAATGTTCAAAAGCATCTTGTAAATTGATGGTTCCGTTTTGCAAAGTAATAGCACCAATACAAAGAATTCGGTCGTTTACATAATCAAAACCAGTAGTTTCGGTATCTAAAACAACAAAACGTTCCGATTCGATAGGCCGGTTTAATTTTTCGTCAATGGGTTCATTCAGAATACCTAAGATCTGGAGCGACTCAATAATTTTTTCTTTTATTGTCATTAGATAGTAATTTTTCCAGGATTAAAACGCATCGAAATGACTTCTTGTAATTCTTTTATGGTTTTAAAAGCGCCTTTCAGTTTTACTTTTTCTAATTTAGAAAGTGCCTCTAATTCGATAAATTGTCCCGAATCATGATGTAAAAGTCCTTGTTTGGTTCGGAATTTCAATAATGCTTTATACGAATAAGCGCAAGACAAATACAACTCTTTATTTTGAGGTTCTAGTTCAGCTAGTTTTTCAAAACGCTCGTGAGTATTACTAATTCCTTTTACAGAATGCGATAAAATTAAAACCCGGGCAGCATCGGCTAATGGCATTAGTGCTCGCCTTTTGATATCAAAGAAATCTTTGTGTGCACCATCTTGTTCTACTAAAAATTGCCTGAAAAATCCTGTTGGTGATGGACTTTGCAAAGCACCACTAACCAAATGAACATAGAAAATAGGATTGGCAGCAATATCTTCAAAAATATAATCGGATAATTCATTAGCCAGTTCACGATCACCATAAGACAAACTATAATCAAAGAAGATAAAAGAAAGCAGGATTTCGTCTTTTCCAGGTTTGCTAATCCAGTCATGAACTAACTGTTTCCATTGGTTTAAACTCAAACACCATTTAGGATTAGAAGCCATCATTTCGGCAGGACAATATTCGTAACCAATTTCGAAAAGTCCTTTGTTGACTTCAGCCGCTAATTCTAAGAAATATTTGCTGGTTTTTTCTTGTAATTCTTCGGGAACATCTTCATAAATCAGTGCATTATCCTGATCAGTGTGCAATAATTGTTCACTACGGCCTTGACTTCCTAAAGCCAGCCAGGAGAATCGAACAGGTGGCGGCGTTTTCATTTTAGCCAATGATAATTCTATGACTCTCTTAATACAAGCATCGTTTAATTCGGTAATAATTTTAGAGGTTAGCGTTATTGGGATATTCTGGTCTAAATATCCTTGTAACAATTGCATTATTTTGGCCCGAATAGGTTTGATTGCTTTGGCTTTTTTTACTCTTTTTAATGCTTTTATTAATACGGCAGGATTGTTTCCTAAGGCTACCATGACATCATGTTTCGATAGAATTCCAACTGCCTTAGTATTAGCAGTTCCATCTTTAGTAAGACACAAGTGACTGATGTTACTTTTCATCATTGCCATTTGCGCTTGCGTAATCGTCATTTTTTTAGAATACGTAATTACGGGCGAATTCATAATTACATCGGCAGTAGTATTGATGGAATATTCTCCGGTTACAATTTTATTTCTTAAATCTTTGTCGGTTATAATTCCTATGGGCAACATATCTTCAACTACCAACATGGCACCAATGTTCTTTTTTGTCATTGTAACCGCAATTTCCTTTGCAGTTGCAGCACGCGAACAAGTAATTATTTTTTTGGAATATTTGATAGGCTGTAAATCCAGAATCTTATTATCTGTATCGATAACTTCCCCAATATTTTCTCCTTTAAAAACATCTCCGTATAATTTGTCGCTATGACTTTTTGAAAAAGGATTTTGTGTATTTGAAGCAAAACTGTCTATGATAAAACTACCAACATCAGAATTTTTTATAGCATAAGGTTTGAAAATGGCAATTGGAATAGCATACAAGATAGTTTCTTCATGAGTTATGGCTTCCATTTTATAATTTTCGTGTGCAATTAATGGTCGTAAACCAAAAATATCACCTTCATCACACATATCCAGAATGTCATTTTGGGCTTTTTTTCGAAGCTCAATTGCTCCTTTATGCACCACATAAAAGGAGTCATGAGTTTCTTCATTTTCGGTAAAAATAACAACTCCTTTGTCTTTGTATATGATTGAAACTTGTTCCGACAGTACTTCAATATCATATTGGTCTAAAAAGCTAAAAGGAGGGAAGTTTTTTAAAAAATCGGCTACTCTTTGCGAAATGGTATTTTTCATTAATAATTATTTTAAATCTTAAATTGGTATAAAGTTAGAAAAAAGAGAATCGGTAATTTTTCTTTTTATAGTATGCTAATGTATTAATTTTTATGTTTTATAAAGCAAAAAAGCTCCTAATTAAGGAGCTTCTTTATAATATGATTTGTTGATTTTATTTCTTCTTTGCAACTTTCATGTTTAAAACTTCTACCAGAAGCGAAAACGATATGGCAAAATATAAATATCCTTTTGGCAGTGGAGTTACATGACTACCAAAAATTAAAGCATTTGATATATGAGCACTTTCGGTAATTAGCATTAAACCAATTAATATTAAAAAGGATAATCCTAAAATTTGAATCGAAGGATGTTTGTTGACAAAAGTTCCTACTGGAACGGCAAATTGCATCATGATTAAAATAGAAATTACTACCGCTGTAATCATAATGTATATGGCACCAGCAACACCATTTGTCATTCCAACTGCAGTTAAAATACTATCAAATGAGAAAACAATGTCAATCAAAATAATTTGTACAATAACACTACTGAACGATTTTGCAGCGGCTTTGCTTACTTCTTTTTCTTCTTCTCCTTTATGATCTACTTTTTCTCTAATTTCGTTGGTACTTTTATAAATTAAAAATAAGCCACCTAATAAAAGAATAATACTTTGTCCGGAAACCTGTGCATTTATCCAGCTAAAATCAATGGTAAACCAAGGTTCTTTCATGGCAATTAAATGAGATATTCCTAAAAGAAGAAGAATACGCATAAACATGGCTAAGAACATACCAATTTTAGTGGCTCTCTTACGGCTTTCTTCGGGTAACTTCCCAGTTGCTATCGATATAAAAATGATATTATCGATTCCTAATACAATTTCAAGAAAAGTTAATGTTAACAGCGCAATCCAAGCATCAGCATTTAAAAATATTTCCATAGTATTAAGTTAAGAATTAAAGAATAATTAGAATTTACAGTTCGCCAAGTTTAGTTACAGTTCCTTTTTGTTTTTGGTCAGAACCAATAATACCAAATTCAAAGGTATATGAATTTCCCGAAGTGCTTAGTATTTTCATACCAATTGATTTTTCTTCGGCCATATTTTTTGGATGTAGTTTTTTCAACACATATTCGCAGTCATTTACCCAACGGACAGAAGCTGTATCTGTTTTTCCTTCGAATGTTTCAATTTCGATGCTGTCATTGCGCTCAAAAAAGGTTACTTTTTTTACACCATCTACTTCGTGTTCAAATTTGAATTTCCCAGTTTTAAAATCCTTACAATTATGTTCAGCATTATAGCAAGAAGCCAAAATAAGAAGCAGTGGAAGTATAATAATTTTTTTCATTTCTATTGAATTTTAATATCGTATTTGTCTAAAAGTCCTGCAATTCCCTGCATCGAAAATTTAGCTTTTCGCATTGGGTTGAATTCAGGATCAATTTTATAATTATAAGCCGTCAGGAAATTTACTTCTTTTAATTGTGTATCATTAAAAACGGCATTGTCTAAATTGCAATTGTCAAAAACCGAATTAGAAAGATTAGTTCCAATAAAAGTCACTTCTTTCATCGAACAGGAATTGAATTTCGTTTTCGGCATTTTTTTATTCGAAAAAGAAGCGTAATCTAAAATGCAATCATTGAAACTCACGGCAAACATAAAATCAGCACAATTATTAAAATGAATTCCTAATAGTTTACAATTCGAAAAATGTACTGTTTTTAAACTGGTTCCACTTAAACTTGTCATCGAAAGATTGCAGTTGATGAACTCGCAATCCATAAAAGTATTATTTGAAAAATCGCTATTCGAGAAATCACAGTTTTTAAAAATGCAATCTTCAAATTCTCGATTACTCACTTTTTTGTCAATGAAAACAACTTTATCAAAAGTTTTCTGAATATGAATTAAATCTTCCATTAGTCGTTAAATAAGGCTTTTATGAAGGTTTTTAATCCTAAAAAAATCAGGTACATCGATCCTAAACAAGCAATGATTCCAATTCCTAAAACAAGGTAATGCCATACATTTTGTTGGTTCATAAAAGCATTGTAAATCAATGATGGACCAATAAAAAGAAAAGGCAAAGCGCCTGTTAAATATCGAATTCCTTTGGATAATAATTCTTTGTTTGTAGCCATTTTTTGTTTTTTTTTAACCACAAAGAGCACAAAGCTTTCGCAAAGCACACTAAGTTTATTTCAATATATTTTCTAAGGACTAATCACTAACGACTAGGTACTCTTTACTTATTTAGCATTAAAGAAATCAACTGCTTTACGTACGCTTCCGTGCTCTTTTAGTAATTGAGCAGCTTCTTCGTAGCTTACAGGAATTTCACCCATAATCATTTTAGTTCCGCGATCTACCAATTTGTTGTTACTCAATTGCATATCGACCATTTTGTTGCCTTTTACTTTTCCTAATTGGATCATTGTAGCAGTCGAAATCATATTCAAAACCAGTTTTTGAGCCGTTCCTGCTTTCATTCTCGAGCTTCCGGTAACAAATTCAGGTCCAACTACCACCTCAATAGGAAATTGTGCCGTTTGCGAAAGCGGACTTCCAGCATTGCAAGAAATACTTCCTGTGATGATATTGTTTTTATTACAAGTTTCTAATCCACCAATAACATAAGGCGTTGTTCCCGAAGCTGCAATTCCAATAACCACATCATTCTCGTTGATGTTGAATTCCTGTAAATCAATCCAGGCCTGAGTGGCATTGTCTTCGGCATTTTCTACCGCTTTACGAATCGCTTTATCGCCACCAGCAATAATTCCAACCACCAAATCAAATGGAACACCAAAAGTTGGCGGACATTCAGAAGCATCGACCACGCCCAAACGCCCTGAAGTTCCAGCACCGATGTAAAACAAACGTCCGCCTAATTTCATTTTAGCAACAATTTGAGTTACTAAATTTTCAATTTGTGGCAAGGCTTTTTCAACAGCAAGCGGAACTGTTTTATCTTCGTTATTGATGTTCGAAAGCAAGTCAGTAACTGACATCTTTTCTAAATGCTCGTATTTTGAGGATTGTTCGGTGGTTTTTATGAAGGTCATTTTAAATAAATTTCTTTTGTTCTTCTTCGATTATTTTTTTTAAATCGTTTTCGTTGGGTAAGTTAATCAGATATTTAGAAACGAAAACTTGTTGGCTTAAATTAGCTGTGGCGTATTTTACTAGATTTTCATTCTTACCTGCACACAAAATTAATCCAATGGGTGGATTATCATTTTCTTGTCTTTCATTTTCATTGTAATAATTCAAGTAAACATTCATTTGACCTGAATCGGCATGTGTGAATTCACCTAATTTTAAATCAATTAGAATATTACATTTTAAAATACGATGGTAAAAAACTAAATCTATAAAATAATGAGTATTGTCAAAAGTAATTCGTTTTTGGCGCGCTTCAAAACAAAACCCTTTCCCTAATTCTATCAAAAATGTTTGTAAATGATTGATAATGGCTTGTTCCAGATCATTTTCGGAATAATCAGTTTCTTGTTTTAGTTCTAAAAATTCTAATATATAAGGGTTTTTAAAAAAATCTTCGGGAAGAATCGGTAATTGTTTTTTTTGATTTTCAATTACTTTTTCTTTATCAAAACTTAAACCGGTTCGTTCATACAACATACTGTTTACTGCTCGTTGTAATTCACGAACTGACCAGTTATTATCAATACTTTGCCACTGATAAAAACTGCGTTTGGTTTCATTGTCTTGTTTTATCAATTCTACAATATGGGTAAAACTCAAATGATTGATCATTTTTTCAATATCTGAAATAGATTTTGCAGTCGCTGATTGCAAAATTACAATTTCATTTTTTTTTGCTTGATTTTTGTCTCCTATCAATTTTGCAGACACTGACTGCAAAATTGTATTTTCTTGAAAATCATTAAGGTATAATTTAACAGTCACTGACTGTTGAATTTCAGGATAGCATAAATAGAAACTCCGATACATTCTTAAGTTTACTGCCGAAAAACCTTTTAGATGCTTTTCTCCCAATAATTTTGATAAATTTTGAATTAAATTCTCGCCATAAACTGCTCTGTCTTTGCCTTTTTGTTCGTATTCTACAATATAAAATCCAAAAAACCAGTTACGTAACGTAAGTCCAATATTTACCTGTTTTTGGGCTTGCTGCTTAAAATAGGTTTGGGTTTCACTGATTACGGTTACTAAATTTTGAATTTTTTGCATAATTATTTTTCTCTAACAACTAATTTTTAAAACCTCTAAAATACGATTTTAATGAATGCTAAGATTTGTTTTACCAAAGGTTCTTTCTTGAATTGTTTCAATCAAATTTATAAAAAATAAGCCAGAGCAATTCCTAAAACTATCATCGAAACTTTGGCAATATTAAATTTGTGTCCTTCGCTACTTTCGAAAATAATAGTTGAAGAAATATGAAATAATATTCCGATTACAATTGCTGTAATTTCTTGATGGTATTCGTTTAATCCAGTAAGATAATCAGAAGCGAATGTTCCTAGCGGTGTCATCAAAGCAAAAGTAAGCATGAAAGCAAAAATTGCTTGTTTGTTTAAGTGCGAATTGATGAAAAAAGTAGTCAAAATAATTGCAATAGGAAGGTGATGAATAGCAATTCCGAGCGCTAAATTATCATGATTGTGTCCCACAGGAAATCCTTCTAAAAACGCATGAATACAAAGACTGATGAACAACAACCACGGAATATGCGACATATTGTGATGTCCGTGAACATGACCGTGCTCGGCACCTTTAGAGAAAAATTCTAAGATAATTTGGAACAAAATTCCAAGCATAATAAAAATTCCCGCATTGTGATTGTGACTTCCACCAATAATGTGCTCATGACTTTCGTAGATTTCAGGTAATAAGTGCATTACCGTCAAAGAAAGCAAAAACGAACCACTAAAAGCTAATAGTAGCTTTAGATTACTTTTGTTTTTTGGTTTTAAAACCAATGCAATAACATACCCTAAAAGTACAGAAAGTAATGGTAAAAGGTAATTCATTATTTAAAAATAAGGATGAGTCGTTCGCTTTCGGTTTTGTGGAATTTTTTCAACTTATAGTCTCCAAAAATGTCCAAAAGATAAATACCTGCTTCTTCCATCATGGATTCAAAATCTTGCAAGGTCAGGGCTTTTACTTTTTCGGTAAAATGGAATTTTTGTCCCTGGTCTTCAAAATCAATTTCTTTAAAAATATGACCATCGGCAACATAACGTTTCAGATGGAAATCGATTCCGTCTACGGTTTTTACTTCTTCAGGAACCAATGTTTCAATTACCTGATTGACATTCATAAAATCAATTACGGCAAAACCATAGTCAGATAAACTGTTTTTGATGGCTTTTAAAGTTGTAAGATTGTCATCGTCATTTTCGAAATAACCAAAACTGGTAAATAAATTAAAAATGGCGTCGTATTTTTCTTCGAAAGCTTCACGCATGTCGTGTACTTTAAAGTGCAGGCTTTCATTTGCATTTTTATTGGCTTCGGCAATACTGTTTTCAGATAAATCAGCACCAATGACATCAAATCCTAATTGGTTCAAATAAATTGCGTGACGTCCTTTGCCACAGGCTAAATCCAAAACTTTCGCTTTTTCAGGAAGATTTAAGTAATGCGTTAAATTATCCATGAAAAGCTGTGCTTCTTTGTCATTTCGTTCTTTGTACAGAATGTGATAATAGGGAGTATCAAACCAAGAGCTGAACCAAGTTTCATTTTGTTGGTCTTGATTTGTATGCGTTGTTTTTTGTGCTTCGGACATTTATTCTTTTCGATTAATTCTATCCCGCAAATTTAGTGTATTTTTGCGGAAATATACTATTTCAGGTTGTTTGGAATTTGGAATTTAATTATTGGAATTTAAAAGAGAAATGGAAGAAAATTTTAAGATGATTGAAAAAAACTTTTTTGGTTTTGAAGAGATATTAGCCACTGAATTGAAAAATTTAGGAGCGCAGGACGTAGAGCAGGGCGTGAGAATGGTAAGTTTTAAAGGAGATAAAGGTTTTATGTACAAAGCCAATTTGTCTTTGCGTACCGCATTAAAAATCTTAAAACCTATTTATTCTTTTAGAGCCAATAATGAAAAAGCATTGTACAAAGGTGTTACAGGAGTAAACTGGTCTAAGTTTATCAATGCTAATCAGACTTTTGTGATAGATGCTACGGTGCATTCGGAATATTTTAATCACTCCGAATTTGTTTCTCAAAAATGTAAAGATGCCATTGTGGATCAATTTAGAGAAAGAACAGGACAACGTCCAAGTGTGGATAAAGTACATCCTGATTTACGAATTAATATTCATATTGATAAAGATCAGGTTTCGGTTGCCTTAGATACTTCAGGAAATGCGCTGAACCAGCGTGGGTATAGAACCGCGACTAATATTGCTCCTATAAACGAAGTTTTAGCTGCGGGAATTTTGTTACTTTCAGGTTGGGACGGACAAACAGATTTCTTAGATCCAATGTGTGGTTCGGGAACTTTTCTTGCCGAAGCAGCGATGATTGCTTGTAATATTCCGGCAAACATAAACCGTAAAGAATTTGCTTTCGAAAAATGGAAAGACTGGGATAATGATTTGTTTGACAAAATTACCGATAGTTTGTTAGGTAAAGTTCGTGAGTTTCATCATACGATAAAAGGCTATGACAAAGCGCCAAGTGCAGTTAGTAAAGCCAAAGACAATATCAGAAATGCTAATTTAGATGAATATGTAACTATTACTGAAGATAATTTCTTTGATACCGAAAAAACATCGGAAGGTAAATTACACATTGTGTTTAATCCACCTTATGATGAGCGTTTGGATATTCATATGGAAGAGTTCTATAAAAATATTGGCGATACGTTAAAGAAAAGTTATCCTGGAACAAATGCTTGGTTTATTACAGGAAATTTAGAAGCTTTGAAGTTTGTAGGTTTACGACCATCAAGAAAAATCAAATTATTCAACGCCGGACTTGAAGCTCGTTTGGTGAAATACGAGATGTATGAAGGAAGTAAGAGAACGAAGTTTCAGGTAGAGAAAGAGTAATTAGAAGGCAGAATTTAGATTTCAGAAGAAAAAAGTTGAATCAAAATATGATAGTATGACTAAACTACAATTAAGAGCATTTTTATACCAATTAGGTTGTTTTGCTTGTTTATTTATTTTAGCCCGTTTTTTAGTAGAGCGTTACAGTGGATTAACTGGTTTTTGGGTACCATTTGTAGCCTTTATCATTGGAACATTTTTATCTCCAAAATTTCAGGCAGTAAAGACTAATGATGGAGAAAAATTATTTATGAAATGGATTTTCTCTAAAAATGTGAAAGAAATAGGGTAAATCTAGTGTTCAGAAAGCAGTAATTAGTTAGCAGAAAATAGAAAGCCACGAATTCACGAATTATTAAATTTAATTTGTGAATTCGTGGCTTTTTTTATTTAAAGAGAATTATTTCTTCTTTGCTGTCTTTGTTTCTTTAGGAAGTACTTTCTTTTTGAAAATAGGAACAAAATAAGTTACGGTGTAATTGAATCCAACACCAAAATCACCATTATACGTTCTGTTGAAACCTGGAATGTATAAGTTTTCGAAATTAACGGGTTGTTTGTTAGTTATTAATCGGTTGAATCGAAGGCTGAATCCAAGAAATACATTGTTGAATACTTTAGCTTTCATTCCCGCAACAACTTCAATCCAGCTTGCCGTTAAACCATTGTATTTTTGTCCTTCAGCAATAGGTGGAACTTCTCCAAAATACGGATTAGAATTGTAAATTTTATAGCTATTCAATTCCTGATTAAAAGTACTAAAACCGTAACGCAAACCTATCGAAATGATGTTTTCCATATCCAGCCAGTTTTCGTAACCATTATAATCAAAACCTGCTTTTATGTACGAACCTTTAGTTGTAAAATTCAAACGTGTATCATCAGTAGTTTTATTTTCGTTTCCTAGTTCTACCGCAAAATAGCGTCTTTTGTCTAAACGATAATCACCTACAAGCTCCAGTCCTTTATAATCTTTGTCATAAATGCTTCGGCTTAATTTATACAAATCGATACCCACACGCACACCATAACGGTTGGTTTTTATTGGAGCAATAATAGAATCCGTTTTTGGATCTACTTTTGGCTGGGTAGCTACAACAGCTTTTTTAGCTACAATACTTGTGGTAGTGGAGTCCTTTGTTACTACAGGAGTCTTAATGTCTTGTGCGTTTGCAAAAAACAAAGATAAAAATAGGCAACTACTAATAAAATATTTCAAGATGTGTTTCATTTTCGTTAGCTATAATATAGTTTTTAACTGCAACATATCGCATCCATTTGCTATCAGGAACTGCGGCATCTGTATGTACAAAAGGGTCGATTGCGTTTAACGTATAATTGGTTTTAAATCCACACGCACGGGAAACAAAGGTGTTGTCTCTGCTGTAATTGAATTGAATCACATCTTCGTTTGGTAGAGAAGCCTGATTTGTACTGCCGAAATTCAAAATAAAACGAAAAGTAGTGGTATCTACATTTGCTTTTAAAGGAATAGAAACGGTACTTCCATTTATTAATGTGCTTCCATTAAAAGAAACTGGATTTTCCATTCCATCAGCAATGATGGTTAAATTGGTAGCATTTTTTTCTACAGCAGAATTGTTGAAATCATAAAACGTAATCACTAGTCGAGGCGTCGTGACAGTACTACCATCACAGATATCGTCTTTCTCACAACTAGAAAAAGAGAAACAGAGTATTAATAAAAGCAGTATCGTTTTTTTCATATTTTTTATTCTTTAGTCCCTAGTTATTAGTCCCTAGTCCTTAGTGTATTTATAAAAATAACTAAGGACTAGGAACGAAGTACTAATTGCTATCTTCTTTCTAAAAGCACTACATTTTCCACATGATGTGTTTGCGGAAACATATCTACAGGACGCACTTTAGTTACTTTGTATTTTTCGTCCATTAAAGCCAAATCGCGGGCTTGTGTAGCCGAATTACAACTTACATACACTACTTTTTCAGGAGCAATTTTCATAATTTGTTCAATCACGTCTTTGTGCATTCCGTCACGTGGTGGATCAGTGATAATTACGTCTGGCTGACCGTGTTGTGCAATAAAAGCATCGTTGAAAACAACTTTCATATCCCCAACAAAGAACTCACAATTGTCAATGTTATTGCGTTCGGCATTGGCCTTAGCATCTTTAATAGCATCAGGAACACTTTCGACACCTATTACTTTTTTTGCTTTTTTAGAAACAAACTGCGCAATAGTTCCTGTTCCGGTATATAAATCGTAAACGGTTTCATTTCCTGTTAATCCGGCAAAATCTCTCGTTATTTTGTATAATTCGTAGGCTTGATCAGAGTTGGTTTGGTAAAACGATTTGGCATTGATGCTAAATTTTAAACCTTCCATTTCTTCCAATATGTAATCACGTCCTTTGTACAATTTAATGTCCTGGTCGTAAAGGGTATCATTCGCTTTATTATTCACTACATATTGCAACGAAGTAATTTGCGGAAATTTAGCATAAAGATGATCTAATAATAATTCTCTGCTGGCTTTATCATTTTCGAAAAATTGAATCAAAAGCATGATTTCGCCAGTCGAAGCCGTACGCAACATTAAAGTTCTTAACAAACCAGAATGTTCTCTCGGATTAAAGAAAGTCAAATTATTGGCATTAGCAAAATCACGAACTTCATTTCTAATAGCGTTTGAAGGATCTTCTTGTAAATGACATTTTTGGATGTCCAGAATTTTGTCCCACATTTTTGGGATATGGAAACCAAGAGCATTTCTATTTCCTAAATCTTCATCGCTTCCAATTTCAGCTTCTGTTAACCAACGGCTGTTAGAAAACGAAAATTCCATTTTATTTCTGTAGAAAAACTTTTTCTCCGAACCTAAAATCGGGTCGAATTCAGGAAGTTCAATTTTTCCAATGCGCTGCAAGTGATTTTTAACCTCGTTGTGTTTGTAAAACAATTGTTGTTCGTAGTTCATGTTTTGCCATTTGCAACCACCACAAACTCCAAAATGCTCACAAATAGGATCTACACGATGCTCTGAAAATTCGTGGAATTTTATTGCTTTTCCTTCATAATACGCTTTGCGTTTTTTGAAAGTTTGCACATCAACCACATCACCTGGAACCACATTCGGAATAAACACTACTTTTCCATCGGGAGCCTTTGCTACCGAAACGCCTTTTGCACCTGCATCAAGGACTTTTATCTGATGAAAGACAACTTTGTCTGTATTTTTTCTACCCATGGCGCAAAAATAAGTGTTTGTTGTCTTTTATGAATTCAAATTGGGAAATATTTTTAAAAAGTGTTGATTTTTATTAATTCTAAGGCTTTTCTCTCCCCACAAACTTTCCTTTTCCTAATAAAAATGCAATGGCTTTATGTACATTTTTGTCGATGCTTTCTTCCGTTTTTAAATGTGAAATATAACGGATGATTTCATGTTGTAATGAAGGGCGTAAATTTTGGAAAACTGTTTTCGCAGTTTCGTTTTCGTTTAAGGCTTGTATTAGTTTAGGATGAATAGAAATTTCTCTTTTTTCTGGATCATAATCGATTCTTATTTCTATTTGTTCTCCAATTCGTTTAGGAGAATTTTTGAGCATTTTTGTATTGATATATAAACGCCATTCGCCTTTAAATTTCATTAAAGTCTGAGTGTAAGGAATAGAATTGACAGTGCCTTTAACGGGAATAGGGCCTTTGGATTTAGCTGCTTTTCAAAAATGGATTTTAAAATTTCATTAGGTACAAAAACAAACGGATTGATTCCTATAATTTCAATTGTTGCCGAAAAAGTATAAGCAGTTTCTAGTTCCATAATTAGCTTTTATCTATTTGCTAAAATAGAAAAAATGCTCTGGAATTTAGTAAATAAAAAACCTCGTTTCCACTCACAATGAAGCAAAACGAGGTTTAGAATTTTTAAAAGATTATTATTTCAATCTTTCAATTTTTTAATCTTTTAATTTATTGAACTATAAATCTGATTTTAAAACGGCTCCGTTACTAGCGTTAGTAACTAATGAACGGTATTGTCCTAACCATCTTGAAGTCAATTCTTTTTTAAGAGGAACAAATTCAGCTCTTCTTTTGGCAATTTCTTCATCTGTTAAGTTTACAGATAAAATGTACTGATCTACGTCGATGTGGATTTCGTCTCCATCTTTCACTAAACCAATCATTCCGCCTTCGGCAGCTTCAGGAGAAACGTGACCAATTGAAGCTCCACGAGTTGCACCACTAAAACGACCATCAGTAATTAATGCCACTGAATTTCCAAGTCCCATTCCCATAATTAGTGAAGTTGGTGCTAACATTTCCTGCATTCCAGGACCACCTTTTGGACCTTCGTAACGAATAACAACTACGTTTCCTGCTTTTACTTTTCCGCCTAAAATTCCTTCAATAGCTTCTGGTTGTCCGTCAAAACATACGGCAGTTCCAGTAAAAACTCGGTCTCCGGTAATTCCAGCCGTTTTAATAACAGCTCCTTGTTCGGCTAAATTTCCGTACAAAACAGCTAAACCACCTACTTCAGAATACGGATTATCAATAGTGTGAATAATATTAGTGTCTTTGATGTAAGCATCTTTGATTTTCTCTAAAATGGTTTCACCAGTAATGGTAAGGTTGTCTAACAAAATATCGTCACCTCTTTTTGTCATTTCTTTCATTACGGCATTTACACCTCCGGCAGTATTGATATCTTCCATGTGAACAGTAGATAAACTTGGAGAAATCTTAGCAATATGAGAAACTCTTTTTGAGATTTTATTGATGTCTTCTAAGTTGAAATCAACATTAGCTTCTTTGGCAATTGCCAACATGTGTAAAACAGTATTCGAACTTCCACCCATAGCCATATCTACAGCAAATGCATTTCTTACTGCATTTTCGTTCAGGATGTTTTTTAGTTTGAATTTTTCAGTTTGCGCGCTGTCTTTTGCAATTTCGCAAATTCTTCTTGCTGCTTGTCTGTACAATTCTTCACGTTCTTTAGTCAAAGCCAGGATTGTTCCGTTTCCAGGAAGTGCAATTCCCATAGCTTCCATTAAAGTATTCATTGAGTTTGCTGTAAACATTCCAGAACAACTTCCTCCAGAAGGACAAGCGTTACATTCAATATCTTTTAATTCTTCATCGGTGATTTCGCCTAATTCGTGTTTACCAACAGCTTCAAAAGCAGTAGCCAAATCAATAGGCACACCGTCTTTAGTATGTCCTTTTTTCATTGGTCCTCCACTTACAAAAATCGTTGGAACATCTACTCTAAGTGCTCCCATAATCATTCCGGGAACAATTTTATCACAGTTAGGAATAGCGATCATAGCATCCAGCTTGTGTGCGTTCATTACAGTTTCGATAGAGTTTGCAATAATTTCTCTCGAAGGCAAAGAAAAAAGCATTCCATCATGACCCATTGCAATACCATCGTCTACACCAATAGTGTTGAATTCAAACGGCACGCAACCATTGGCTTTAATTTCTTCTTTGATTACTCGGGATACTCTGTCCAGGAAAAAGTGTCCTGGAATAATTTCGATATAAGAATTGGCAACTCCAATAAATGGTTTTTCAAAATCTTCATCAACTAATCCTGTTGCTCTAAACAATGATCTGTGCGGGGTTCTTTGATGTCCTTTTTTTACTTCATCACTTCTCATAATAAACTAGGTTTTTTATATACTTTTTAAAATTTGTATGATTATTTTTTTTCAGCGCCAAAGATAAGTAATCTTTTTAGGTTTAAGTGTTGCCAATGCTGGAAAACCAAAGAGAATATTCAGTCTAAATTAGATTGATTTTCGGTTTAAAATATTTTTTAAGAATACTACTATGATAAATTAAAGTGCTATTTTATCTTTGCTTTCAAAGTCTTAAAAAATGAATTATGGTTTCGAAAAATAGAGTGCTGCTGGTTAATGTGTTAATTGTTTTTTTTGCCATCATTTTTAGTTGTGGAAAAAGTGATGAAAAAAGAAGTTTATTTTCCTATCGAGCCATAAATGACAAAGACACTGCCTTACTTCGATATACACAATTAGTGGATAATCGGTTTTTTGGACAATATGAAATTATATACGGAGGATCCCGAAAGGATTCTGGTGAGATTCGCGGAGTTATTTCTGGTGATACACTTAAAGGAAGTTTTTATTACAGTTCTTACGGAGGAGGAGTTTTAAAGAGATATCCTGTTGCTTTGTTAAAACGAGAAAATAAATGGCTTTTAGGCAAAGGTGTAATTTCAATCTATATGGGAATTCCCTCTTATTTAAAAACAGAACCTATTGATTATTCTGATCCCAAATTTATTTTTGAAGAGGTCAAGCAATAAGTAAACAAAATAAAAATCCGCTCTGATAAGCTATCGGAACGGATTTTCTTTTTTGTAGTCTACAGCAATCAAAGAATCAGCGAATGTTTCTTCTAAATGTTGGTTGTACGCTTTCATATCTTTTTCAATATTGGCATTTTTTTCCACATCATGAAAATGATAACTTTTTAGCGGAGTCATTCCCGTAAAAGCATTCATTCGGTGGAAACCAAAAAAGGGGCCTTCGTCAACTGATTTTTGATCGAAAAATTCTCCGGGAAGTGTAAAAGCGGTTGCAGGTGCATTCCAGGTTGTGGTAAGCATGTATTTTTTGCCGTGCATTGTTCCGCCAGTTCCATAATTAATTTCCGGATTAGCAGATTTTCTGCCATCGCTGCGATAAATTCCTTTGTTGTGTCCCACCGTAAAAACTTCGTCAATATATTTTTTAAAATTGTAGGGCAATTGAAACCACCAAACTGGCGTATGGTAAATAATAACATCTGCCCAGACAAATTTATCCACTTCTTCCTCAGCCGAATAACCATTTTGTATTGTTGTAGTTTGAATAATTACTTCTTCAGATTGCCTGAAAAATTTTTCAGTTGTTTCAGCAATCGTATTATTGAATAATCCGCCTGAATGGCCGAAATTTTGTCCTGCATTAATGATAAATATCTTTTTCATGAGTTGTATCTTTTTTTGTTGATACAAAGTTAAGACGGTTATATGTATTATTAAAATAATATAATTTATACATTTGTATTATAAATATAATAGTTATGGTCAATTTAGAGTGGTATCGTACTTTTAAAGCAATCTATAAAACAGGAACACTTACCAGTGCTGCCGATGCTTTGTTTATTTCTCAGCCAGGAGTGAGTTTGCATTTAAGTTCATTAGAAAGTTATGTTGGTTATAAACTTTTTGATCGAACAGGACGCAAAATGATTCCGACTGAAAGAGGCAAAATTTTATACAACGCTATTGCCGAAGGTTTGAAAATCCTAGAAGATGCTGAGAAAAATTTTCAGCGAAGTACTGAAAAACATACGCCAACAATTAGTATCGGAATGTGTTTTGAGACTTTCCAGATTACCTTAGAGCAATACATTTCGACTTTGCCCTTTAATGTAATTATTCGTTTTGGCGAATATCCTGAAATGCTGGAAAATTTGGATAAGGGAATTTTAGATTTGGTAATTTCTCCACAAAAAGGAAGTTATCCCGCCATTTGTTATGAGCCATTTTCGTCAGAAACCATTGTTTTGGTTGGTGGAAGTGAAGTTGATGATTCAGAATTTCAGCAATTGGTAAAACAAAAAAATTACAAAGCGGCTGAGAGTTATTTAAAAGCGCAAAAATGGTATGGAACAACGGGAGATATGGAGCATCTTTTCCGTTTTTGGCAACTGAATTTTGGTAATTTTCCTGATTTTAGACCTAATTATATTGTACCCAATATCAACTCTATTGTTCGCTGCTTGAGTAATGCTAATGGATTAGCCATTATTCCTGATTTTTTATGCAAAAAGGAAATAGAAAGTGGTGCCGTAAAAGTGATTTGGGAAGGACATAAAAAGTTAGAAAATATACTTTATTTTGCCAATAGAAAAAATACCGCTTACGAGAAAGAGCTCAATTTAATCAAAGATTTGTTTAAGAAAGTGATGTTGTAAATTCAACACAAACAATTCTAAATTGTCTGTGCTGAATTTTAGTATAGATGATAAATTTACGAAAATTAAAATTCTACCATAAATGATGGACTTCTTTTTTGATGTAATGATTATAAATTTCGTTCATAGCCGCAATTTTTTCAGGAGTTAACGCAGGTAAATCAAGCGTAGAAAGATTTGATAATACATGACTTTCAGTTGAAGCACCTGGAATAATACAACTTACTTCCGGGAAACTCAAAATCCATTGCAGTGCGATAGGAGCGAGGTTTTGAACTTCAGGGAATAGTTTTTTCAATTCGTTTACGGCTATTAAACCTAATTCATAATTAATTCCTGAGAAAGTTTCGCCTTTATCAAAAGCAGCGCCTTCACGATTAAAAAAACGATGATCTTTACTGTCAAAAATAGATTTCTCAGAGAATTTTCCAGTTAAAAGCCCGCTAGCCAATGGAACTCGGGCAATAATTCCAACGTCTTTTTTCTTAGCTTCCTTGAAAAATAATTCCGATGGACGCTGTCTGAAAAGATTAAAAATGATTTGAACCGAAGTTACATTTGGAAATTCAATTGCCTTCAAACCTTCTTCCACTTTTTCGACACTAACTCCTAAATTCTGAATTTTACCTTCTTGTTTTAATTTGTCAAAAAGTTCAAAAATTTCAGGACGATAAAAAACCTCAGTAGGAGGACAGTGCAACTGAATCAGGTCGATTGTATCTAATTGAAGACGTTTTAAACTATCCTCAACATATTTTTGCAGCACTTTTGGCTGATAACCTTCATTAACATGCGGATTTATATGACGTCCACATTTGGTTGCCACATAAATACGCTCCGAACGGGAACGAAGCAATCTGCCTACTGCTTTTTCGCTTAAACCATTTTCATAAACATCGGCAGTGTCAATAAAATTGATGCCTTTGTCAATGGCTGTGTTTAAAAGTTCATCGGCAGTTGTATCATTAAATGGCGAACCCCATTTTCCGCCTACCTGCCAGGTTCCAAGAGCAATTTCGGATATTTCAAAGTTGGTTTTTCCTAATTTACGATAGTTCATTTTTTGTTTGTTTTATAGATTGTTTATAGTGAGCTGAATAGCTTTTTCAATTATTGGGCTCATGATTTCGTAACCTGCTGTATTTGGATGGACATGATCTTCTGAAAATGTTGCTTTTAAACCTTTTTGGTCATCAACCATTGCTGAATAATAATCTACAAACGGAATTTTATTGGCAATAGCATAATTTTCCAATAGTTCATTTAATTCAATAATTCGTTCCGCTGGTTTTTCTTTTGGGTTCCAATAGAAAAAATTAGCAGGCAAAACCGAACAAAGAATTACTTTGATTTGATGAACACGAGCCAGTTCTATCATCGAAAAAATATTATTGATAATCATTTTTGTGGTTGCTGTTCCAGTATTTCCGGCAATATCATTTCCACCAGCTAAAATAACAACTATTTTAGGTTTTAGTTCAATAACATCGGCTCTAAAACGAAGTAGCATTTGCGGAGTGGTTTGTCCGCTAATTCCCCGGTTGATATAGGATTTATTTTCAGCAAAGAAAGAATGTTTGTTACTCCAGAATTCAGTGATCGAATCGCCTAAAAAGACCACTCTGTTCTCATCAGGTTCAGGAAGCGGAAGTGTTGTATTATCTTGTTGATATTTGGATAAATAAGCCCAATCTTGCATTGGTAAACTTCCTTTCATAAACTTGTTTTTTTGAGATGCTGAACATGCTAGAAACAAAACTAATAAAAATAATTTTGAAGTTCATTCTTAAGTTGTCTTGTTTCGAAAAGAATTTGTTTGTTGTAGAAATGCTTTTTCGTACATTTGACTTACCCCCAAATAGTTAGTTTATGAAATTTTATGAAAAATTATCTTCAATTCCTTTCTTGAGAGATAGCTATGTTGTTAAATTTCTTTTTGTTGCATTTATAGGAATTCATATTCCTTTAATCGGAATTTTGTTTTTTGTTCTTTATACAAGAACAAATTTCTCAACCAGTTGTTTGTTGGCTTTTTCATTAATCATGACCTTGATTGCTACAGCCTTGACTTTGGTTGTTTTAAATAAACTAATTCACCCGATACAGCTCGCTTCTAAAGCTTTAAGCGATTATAAATTAAAAAGAGCAGTTACAAAATTACCGCTTCATTTTTCGGACGAAGCAGGATTATTATTAGCCAATATTCAAAATTCTATTTTAGAAAGCGAAAAATTTATTGCTGCTAAACAGGATTTAATCTACTTGCTTTCGCATGATTTGAAAACTTTTGCAGGGAATTCACAGTCTTTGGCAATTATGATATTAGAAACCAATCCGTCTGAAGAAGTAAAAGAATTAACGGATTTGATTTATGATTCTTCGAAAGAGCAATTTCAATACATCGAAAATTTTATAAGAATGTTGAAAGAGCAGGATGAGATGTTGAAACCAAGTTCAGAGATTAAAGTCATTCATTTAGATGAAGTAATTGAAAATGTCAGGAATCAGTTAAGCCAAAATTTAGCCGCTAAAAAAATTGAACTAATCCAGAATCTGGGCACAGCAATAGTTCATTTGAAAATTGATCCCGAATTATTGACCCGGGTTCTTTTTAATTTGGTAAATAATGCCATTAAATTTTCTTTTTCAGATGCTAAAATACTGTTGGAAAGTTATAGCGATAAGAAAAATGTATATATCAAAGTGATCGACGAAGGAATTGGTTTTGATGGAGAAGACAGTGAAAAAATATTTGAAAAATTTACAGAAAGAAGTCGATTAGGCACTTTAGAAGAATATTCAACCGGAATAGGTTTGTATTTGTGCAAGCAAATTATTGAAAGAAATGACGGCAGATTAATTGCAAGTAGCGAAGGGAAAAATAAAGGCGGAACTTTTACTATTGTTTTCCCAATCATCGAATAATTGCAATGTTTTAGAAATAAGAAAAGGCAGGTTTAAATTCAAAAACCTGCCTTTTTTATAATAGATAAATCTGTAATTAATCAAATAAATCAGAAGATAAATAACGATCTCCTCTGTCGCAAATAATAACCACAATTACTCCCGATTCTAATTCTTCGGCTAATCTTAAGGCTACTGCAACAGCGCCACCACTGCTCATTCCTGCAAAAACACCTTCTTCTAAGGCCAGACGTTTCGTCATTTCGCGAGCTTCTGTTTCGCTTACATCAATAGTGCGATCTACTTTTGATGGATCGAAAATCTTAGGCAAATATTCGATAGGCCATTTTCTAATTCCAGGAATTTGTGAACCATCAGAAGGCTGTGCTCCAATAATTTGGACTGCTGGATTTTTTTCTTTTAAATAAGAAGAAGTTCCAATAATCGTTCCTGTAGTTCCCATTGCTGAAACAAAATGAGTTACAGTTCCTTTTGTATCTTCCCATATTTCAGGACCTGTAGTTTTGTAATGTGCTTTCCAGTTGTCATCATTTGCAAATTGATTCAACATGATGTAACCACCTTCAGCCACTTTTTTATCGGCATAATCTCTAGAACCTAAGATTCCTTCACTCGCAGGAGTAAGGATTACAGTTGCTCCATAAGCACGCATAGTTTGAGTGCGTTCTTTAGTAGAATCTTCAGGTAAAATAAGTTCGATTTCGATGTTTAATAATTGGGCAATCATTGCAAGAGCAATTCCTGTATTTCCGCTGGTAGCTTCAATAAGTTTATCCCCTTTTTTGATTTCGCCTCTTTCTAAAGCCGATACAATCATGTTGTGAGCAGCTCTGTCTTTTACACTTCCTCCCGGATTATTGCCTTCTAGTTTTAATAATAATTTTACGTTTTTGTTTTTGACCAAATTGGTAGTTTCTACTAAAGGAGTGTTACCAATGAGGTTTAATATTTTTTGCGGATCCATTTTTATTTTAGTTCTTTTATTTTTACTTCAGTAGTGGTTGTATTAGTCACTATTGATCTTTCGGGTGTTGATTTTGTTACCCATGAGTTACCTCCAATGATACTGTTTTTGCCAATGATAGTTTCACCGCCTAAAATGGTTGCATTGGCATAGATACAGACATTTTTTTCTACTGTAGGATGTCTTTTAGCATTTTTCATTTCTTTACTCACGCTTAATGCTCCAAGAGTAACACCTTGATAAATTTTAACGTATTTTTCAATTACGGCAGTTTCTCCAATAACAATTCCTGTGGCGTGATCGATAAAAAAAGGCGAATCGATTAAAGCACCTGCATGAATATCCGTTCCTGTAATTCTATGTGCATATTCGCTCATTAATCGAGAGAAAAGCAATAAATCAAGGCTGTATAATTCATGACTAATACGATAAATAGCAATGGCATAAAATCCAGGATATCCCAGGTAAACTTCTTCAATACTGTTTGAAGCGGGGTCGTTTTCTAAAATGTATGCCGCATCCTGGTTTAGTTTTTCTAATACAGAAGGCAATTTGGCAACAAAATCATCCCAGGTTGCTTCGCATAAGGAATTGGGTTTTTTACAAGCAATAGCAGCAATATCTTTAAATTGTTTTTCTAATTCATCAATACTTTCGCTCAAAGGAGCATTTGCATCAAATAAGGTGTAAAATATTTTTTCGGTAAAGATTTCCACTTTCGTTTTAATGCCGTAATTGATAGAAGTATGGCTTTTTAATAAGCCAATATTTTTTATAATTAGATCCTTTGTCATGACTTGTGGATTGTATTTTTTAGTAGAGAGAATACAATTTGATTCTAATACTGTTGCTAAATTTAGAACAAAGATATTGAACTATTTTGAATAAAAGGACATCAACTATCACGCTTTCGTGCTATAATGTTGATTTTTGTTAAAATGAAATTTTATTGTTTTTGAAGTTGATTTTTCAGAATTGAAATCAACTTTCTGAAATCGACAATTTTAAATTTCTTACTTTTGAAAACTGATAGAAATAAAAATGAAAAAAATAATTACTCTTATAATGCTAGTTGCTATTGGTGTTGCTTTTTATGAGCAGACTACAGATGATAAAAATGTGTATGTAGGCGTAATTGCAATGGCGATTTTTATGTTCGGAATGATGCAGCTAAGTGCTAAAACACCAAGTAAAAATCAAGAAAAAGAAAAAGAAGATGTTGAATAAAGGAGATAAAGTTGCAGTACTCGATGAAGCGATTAACGGAATCGTTTTATCCATTAAAGGTCAGGAGGTTACTATTGAAACCGAGGATGGTTTTGTAATGAATTTTGCCATAGGCGAATTAGTTAAAACCAATGATTCCAATAATTTAATGGATTCTATTAAAAGAATTAACATAGATGAAATTAAGAGAGAAAAAACCATTCCGAAACCGAGAAGTTTTGTAAAAGAACGTAAAGAAAAAGAAGTGGGAGTTCCTGAATTTGATTTGCATATTGAAAAATTAGTCAAAAATAAAAACGGAATGTCTAATTATGATATTTTGACTTTGCAGGCGGAAACAGCACAACGCCACATTGAATTTGCTATTAAAAATAGAATTCCTAAAATTGTTTTTATACACGGAGTGGGAGAAGGAGTTCTTAAAGCCGAACTGGATTTTTTATTAGGACGTTATGATAATGTAGATTTTCAGGAAGCCAATTATCAAAAATACGGTCAGGGTGCAACCGAGGTTTTTATCAAACAAAGTAAAAAATAATAACATTTAAAATAAAAGAAAAACGCTCATTTGAATAGTCAAATGAGCGTTTTTTGTATTTAGGATTTATTCGAAATCTAATTAGTGGTAGTAAATAATTCTCCCAGAACATAACTATCTCCAAGAGTAAAATCAATTACACCTCTTTGTAAAGAAACCTTTTTAAGAACAATAGTGTGTTTGAAACTAGTAGGTGTATTAGTAGTTGTAGTAACTTCAATAATTCCGCTTGTACCGCTTACACCAGCTACACCATTCCATTGTTGATTCAGTGTAGGAGTGGCAGGAGTAGTGGCATTACAAAAGTAATCTCCAGTTAACAAACCTCCACCTGCAAATGAACGATAGGTGAATACGTTTGTAGTATTTCCTATAAGTCCTGTTCGGGGAGCATTAAGCGGTGTTACTTCATTTGCAATTAAACTAGGATCAATGTTTAAAATTAAAGCTTCGCTCGTGTTGTAATTGTATACCTCATTATTTGAAGTACATTTTTCTAATGTTTTATCAAAATTAAAAGGTATTGTTGTTGCTAAAGCAGAGGTGTAATTACCGAAAGGGAAAGTTTCGTATACTTGCGTTCCAATACTTTTAGCAAAAGTTACATTTTTCAACACAATACTGTGGTTGTATCCTGTAATTTTAGTTGCATTAGTTGTAGCATCAGTAGTTTTATTAGCGGTAGTTACAATTCGTATTTTACCAGATGCAGCGGTCCATTGGTCACTAATTACGGGAGTTGCCGGAGCAATAGTTTCACAAATGTTAGCTGTAGCTACTGTTCCGTTGTAAAAACGATATACCACTCTGTTAGCTGTAGCACTAATATCTAATTCAATAGTATCGTTAACAGCAGTAATCTCAGTAGGAAAAGTTGTTTTAGGAATTTCCAGTATTAAGGCTTCTTTCTCTTTTAGTTTATAGATGAGAATATTAGTACTGCTATTAGTACAACTTTGAGTTTGGGTAATATCTTCGAAGCTAATGTCTTCCTGAGTCAAGTCTCCATCATCACAAGCATTAAATAATGTTAATAAAACCAATAGGCTTAGGGCTTTTTTCATCTTAAAAATTTTGACAAAAATAAGCAAAAAATGACAATTCTTATTCCTCTTTTGATAATTGATATTTTATAACTTTGCAACAATGAAAAAAATATACCTAGATAACGCCTCAACTACCGCAATCCGACCTGAAGTTATTCAGGAAATGACTAAAATAATGATGGAAGATTATGGAAATCCTTCATCAACACATAGTTTTGGTCGAAATGCTAAAAACAGATTGGAACTTTCCCGAAAATCCATTGCAAAGCAATTGAATGTAAGTGCTCAGGAAATTATTTTTACTTCCGGAGGAACTGAAACTAACAATTGGATTTTGCGTTCGGCAGTTCAGGATTTACAAGTCAAACGAATCATTAGCAGTAAAATTGAACATCACGCTGTTTTATTGGCTATTACTGCTTTACAAAAAGAATTTTCAATTCAGGTAGATTATGTTAATGTGTTGCCAAATGGTACCATCGATTTGACTCATTTATCAGTTTTACTTTCGCAGGAAGTAAAAACATTGGTAAGTCTGATGCATATTAATAACGAAATTGGTACTGTTTTAGATTTGGAAAGAGTAGGTATAATCTGCAAGCAATACAATGCTTTGTTTCATTCAGATACCGTACAATCGATGGGGAAAATGGAATTGGATTTGCAAAACATTTCTGTTGATTTTGTTTTGGCAAGTGCGCATAAATTTCATGGACCTAAAGGAGTTGGATTTGCATTTGTTAGAAAAAATTCAGGGTTACAACCTCTTTTTTATGGTGGCGAACAAGAAAAAGGTTTGCGTGCAGGAACCGAAGCGGTACATCAAATTGCAGGAATGGCTAAGGCATTAGAAGTTTCATATTCGAATTTAAATTCCGAAAAAGAACATATTGTTGCTGTTAAAAATTATCTGATTGAGCAATTAGAAAAAAACTTTCCTGATTTTAAAATCAATGGAAATAAAGAAGGATTTTATAATATTATTAATGTTTTATTTCCTTTCTCAGAGGAAAAAACAGCAATGATTTTATTCCATTTGGATATGCGGGGAATAGCTGTTTCTCGTGGAAGCGCTTGCCAGAGCGGAAGTATTCGACCTTCCCATGTATTAGCCGAAATACTTTCGGGTGATTTAGTTAGAAAACCAAGTTTGCGTATTTCTTTCAGTCATTATAATACTAAAGAAGATATTGATGGCTTAATGGAAGCTTTAAAAACCGTTTAGAATTCCTGATTTATTGGAGATTAAAATTCCAGTACATAATTTATACTTCTTATCGTACTAATTTTTTCTAAAGTTAGTGCTATCTTTGCGCCAGATTTTGGTCTGTTTTTTCTGAAATTTTAAGAGAAAATGGTTAAAAGGGAATCAGGTGCAAATCCTGAACAGACCCGCTACTGTAAGTTCTAGTAAAAGTCTTTAAACGTTACTAATGCCATTGTTCGCCACCGCGGATGAGAAGGTTGTTTAAAGATGGAACAAGTCAGGAGACCTGCCACAATCACATAGTTTAAGACTTTCGAGGAATAAAGTCAAAGAACAAGCAATTAACCTGTTATTTCATAGCGGGAATAATTCTTATGTTTCTTGATGATTACATTCTAAAGCGAGTTTTTATAATTTAATTAGTGATGTGTAGTACAAGAAAAATATTTTTTTTAGTTTTCATTCTTTTCGTTCCTTTTTTACTTCATTCTCAGGTAGCTAAAGATAGTTTACAGCTTTTGAAAGAGGTCAAAGTCAATGCAAAACCGTATCAGGAAGTAATTCCGGTACAAAGTCTTTCCGGAAAACAACTCGAAAATTTAGCCAGCCACAACGTTGCCGATGCACTGCGGTATTTTGCAGGAACTCAAATTAAAGATTACGGAGGACTTGGCGGACTTAAAACGGTTGATGTTCGAAATATGGGAACGCATCACGTAGGTGTTTTTTATGACGGAATTCAGTTGGGCAATGCTCAAAACGGAGTGACCGATTTAGGAAAATATTCCCTGGATGATATGGAATCTTTGACGATGTATAACGGTCAAAAAAGTGAAATTTTCCAGTCAGCAAAAGACTTTGCAGCAGCTTCAACTATTTATTTAAGAACGAAGCGTCCTGTTTTTGAAGGCAGCAAAAAGAGCAATTTATTAGTTCGATACAAAACCATGTCTATCAATTACAATGATCCGTCTTTTAGATGGGAACAAAAATTGAGTGATAAAGTCAGTTTGAGTGTAAGTTCGGAATTTATAAAGACGAATGGAGAATATAAATTCAGATACAAAAGAAACAATCAGGATGGTTCTGTAGCTTATGATACTACAGCAACCCGAATGAACAGTGATATTGCAGCACTCCGAATAGAATCAGGACTTTATGGAAAAATAAATAAGGGTTCCTGGGATGCCAAAGTATATTATTATGATTCCGAAAGAGGAGCGCCAGGAGCTATTGTAGAAAATAAATTTTCGGACGGTTTCAGGCAAAATGACAAGAATTTTTTCACTCAGGCGTTTTTAGTTAAAGACTTCACTGAAAAATATAAATTTCAGGCAAGAGCCAAATATGCTTACGATTATACACATTATATAGCCAGAGATACTACCAGTGTTTTAGGCGAAACGGTAACTGAAAGTGCGCAATCTGACGATAGTTATTATCAAAATGAAGCCTATTTTTCGGTAGTAAATATGTACAGTATTTTACCTACCTGGGATGTTTCACTTTCTACCGACTTTCAGTACAATAAACTGGATGCGACCCGAAGAGGAATCCAAACCCAATTTTCTTTTCCGCAACGGTATACCACTTTAGTTTCATTGGCTACAGCTTACAGATTAGGAGGATTTAAAGTCTTGAGTAGTGTTATTGGAACTCACGTACAGGAAGAAGTCGAATACAATGCCAAACCTCCTAATAAAACAGAATTTACTCCCGCCCTATTTCTGGGTTATACTCCATTTAAACAGTACGATTTCAATTTAAGGGCTTTTGCCAAACGTATTTTTAGAATGCCCACTTTCAATGATTTGTATTATACCATGGTTGGCTCCAGTACTTTGAGACCCGAATATATGAATCAGTACGATGTTGGTTTTACTTATAATTTACCAGTAAAAGGATTTTTTGATAAATTTTCTATTCAGCTTGATGGCTATTATACGAATACCAAAGACAAAATTGTCGCTGCTCCAACTGGAAATTTATTCCGCTGGATGATGACTAATATGGGACAGGTAAAAGGACACGGAATAGAATCAGTGGTAAATATGGGAACGCATATTAACAAGTTGAACCTATCGGCTAATTTGACTTATACCTATTCTGAAAGTAGGGATTATACCAAGTTTGCAGGTTTGGAATTATCGTCTTACGGAGACCAAATTCCCTACACACCATGGCACAGCGGTTCAGGAATTTTTAATGCTAATTATGAATCCTGGAATTTTAACTACAGTTTTATCTACGTTGGCAAGCGATACAATGGAAATGTAAATAATATCAAAGTGAACGAAGTTCAACCTTGGTACACGCACGATTTGTCGGTGCAAAAAGCTTTTGTAATTCATAATTATAAAATAAAAGGAGCAGTAGAGGTCAATAATGCGCTCAACCAACATTATGAGGTGATTTATAATTATCCAATGCCGGGAA